>Ga0102963_1000157_pt1 | contig 27808 bp, 5 predicted proteins | sample SalPon2_C_H2O_MG_2_FD_84522 | JGI IMG/M metagenome (GOLD analysis project Ga0102963, IMG submission 84522) | Salt pond water microbial communities from South San Francisco under conditions of wetland restoration - Salt Pond MetaG SF2_C_H2O_MG | ecosystem: Environmental > Aquatic > Non-marine... | reverse complement strand
GTCAATACTGAGGTAGTGGTTGATACAGTAAACAGAGATACCAACTGAGAGTAACCACGGTTGAGTAGGTGAACTCCAATACCACCCGCATTAAACTGAGTAAATGCGTCAAGTACCATCGATCGAAGACCTGATACTTTTGATCCGTCGATTCGTAAACCTGTACCCGATGAAGTCAGAGACGTACAGTTCTGTACATATGGTGACTGTGTAATAAAAGGACCTGCCCCAGGAGAGTCAACACGAGGATCGAACGCTAGACATGCCGCACCATCTTGATGATCTCGGAATGTAATCTCTTTGATGTACACACCATTGTCTGCCCAGAAAATGTCTGAGTCTACGTTCTTTGGTCGAATCGTAGTTGAACGTAATGCGTCACCGATAATCGAAGTCTTAGCAGGTAACTTGATCGGATTGTTTACGACATAGTCACCCGACTTCAAGAAGATCGTTGAGTCTGTACCTTGGTTACGTGCTACAGCCGAAGCAGAGCGAATGATTGTCAAACGCTGTGATTCATTTAGATTGAATGTTTGGTGCGCATTGAACAGCGCATTATACACCACTTTATATCCTAAGGCAATCAAATCAGGGAATACTAATGAGTCGTATCCTGAAGCCAATCCTGTCGGAACATTGTATTGATAAATCTCGTCACGTGTGCTATTATCATTAAAGAACTCACCTAGAGTGTATGTACCATCTCGTGACTGTTCGATTGCTTTAATAATAATATTCAGTAGATTGTTTATCTTTGTGGTAATTCCTGAATCCAATCCCGACACATAAGTAGCGATGATGGTCTTCATCTGCTCATATGCTGAAAGGGTAGCATTGATTTCGTTCTGACCAATATTGTCGATATAGCCATTTCCAAAGATCGAGAAGTATGCTCGCTGTGCTGTGTAAGTCGCACTGTTGCCGCCATACTTAATATCATAAGTAAGCGCATCAAGAACATAACCCAGATCTCGCTTACATGTGGTTTGATCATAGTTGTAAGCAGGGAATATCTGATTGGCATACGCTATTGTTTGTTCAACCAGAGTTGTTTTCTCATTGCTGATAACAAGAGAATCATCCGAGAATGTCAACGCTGTGTTGGGTATAGATGTCGGATCAGTTGCTTGAATAGACGCAATGATAACATCAATCAAAGAATTAATTCGTGACCGTTCGGTTTCTGTAGTAACGTATTCGGCAATGATTGTTTTCAGTTGAGCATAGGCACTTGCCGTAGCAACCGTTTCACCCTCACCAAGAAGTTTTGTATATACGTCTGCCTCACCGTCCAGATTCTGATCAGGACCATATAGATCTAATCCAAACCAATACGATCTAGCGACTGTCTCCGTACCATAATCAACGTCAAACAATACGTCATGAGAAAGCGCATCGATGATATAACCTAGATCACGTATACACGCATCTTGATTGTATTCGAGAGTGTCGTAATTGTTCTCGATAAACGTGATGACCTTACTTTGAATCTTACGTCGGTTTGACTGAAGAGCCAATTGAGCCGCACGTTTGTCAAAGTCTATGGATGCTGATCCAGTGAAGTTGAGAGGATCGCCATCATACGAACTGTAATCAGAACCCTCTTCGATTAGATCAGTGATCTCTGCTATTCTAGCAGTAACGAATGCCTTTGAAGTAGTATCGATAGCCAGATCATTAACCAGATCACGAAGATAGTTAATTGTTTGGATTGTGTAGGTTTTCTGTTCGTCTTGAACTTTTTGTGATACTGCTCTTCGATATGCTAACCCAGCAGTAGTGCTATTATAATTGGTATTCAGTTCTAAGTCAAGACAAATTGCGTCAAGTATTAGCGCTGTGTCACGTGCGCACTTCTCATCATCAAAGGACGACACAGGATTATTATCGTTGACAAAGTCGATGACATCATTTTGAATGGCTAACGTGTTATCTCGTATCACGTTGTATTCAGTGGCATCCAAACCATCTAACTGAATCTCTTGTTCACTTGCCACAACGCCATCGTCGTCTGCTACAAGAACCTCAAGTATGACATCAATCAGTTCGTTTACCCGAGTCTGTTCAGCAGAAGTTGAAACGTAGGTATTGACAATCGTCTTCAGTTGCTGATAAGATGCTATGGTGGCAGTAACTTCTTCGGTATCATTACCAAGTTGATTTACTGTACCAACGAAGTATGCTTGAGCAGTTTGACGTGTAGCCGTGTTACCACCATACTTAATGTCATGTGACAAAGCGTCGACGATATAACCCACATCTCGATCACAACTAACCGAGTCATAGTCAGTCAGACTCAACGTGTCTTGAATATATGTTTTCGTTTCACTTATAATCGTCGCTCGATTCGTTTGTAAATCAGCGGTAGCGGAAATACGATCAGCGGTCTGATACGTTGATCCAGTGGTTGTAGGATACGAAGGCTGAATGTAAGACGTAACGGTGCCATCTACAACATCAATGACTCGCTCAAACAAGGTATCGATTGTAGCATCTGAAGTAACTGACGGTATTGCCTTAAGTTGATCACGAGCAAATTCAATGGCATCGATCGTTGCCTGATTCTGATCCGTCAGAACGTATGCGGAGTTCGCTCTTAGATACGCATTGCCTGCCGTGATCGTGTTGTAGTCTGTTCCCAAAATCAAATCTCGACGAACAGCATCCAAAATCAATCCCACATCTCGGAAACATTTTGCTTGGTCGTAGGCAGGCTCAAAGAATCGAGTCTTAGTAAAGGCAATCGTATTATCTTGAACAGCTAACTTAGCGTCAAGAATGATGCCTCTTTGAGTGTTCAGAGAGAATGAAGTGCCTGTATAAGTCGGTTCTACTTGAGTTGGTAAAGTGTCTAGACTACCATTCTGTACCACATCGATGATAATGTCAAGCAAATCTGAAATATTTGTTTGCTCGGCTTCCGTCAATACACGCTCATTGACCAACAGTTTAAGTTGTTCATATGCCGTAACAGTAGCCGTGACCTCATCCGTAGATCCTAACTGACTTACGCTCTGAGAGAAATAAGCACGAGCATTTGTAATAGTGGCAGTATTACCACCGTACTTGACATCGTGCGTTAAAGCGTCTATAATGTACTTAGTGTCTCTTAAGCAAACATCCTGATCATAACCCAACGATGGGAATTCTGAGTTAATATAATCAACCAGATCTTCTGCTAATGAATCACGAGCACCTTGTAATGAAGTAGCCGCTGTAATACGGTCTGCTGTCTGATACGTTGAACCTAAAGTGTCCGGATAAGAAGGAACTTCGTAATCGGTTACACGCCCCTCTAATACGTCAGTAATTCGAGCAAAGAGAGTATCAATAGCGGCATCATCCGTAACACCAGACAATGCTTTGATTTGATCACGTGAGTAATTAATTGCTTGTATCGTAAGTTCTTTTTGATCACTCAACACATATGCTGAGTTGGCACGTTTATACGCATACGCCGCAGTAATAGTGTTGTAGTTTGTACCAAGTACTAAATCACGTGCTACCGCTTCTATGATTAATCCTACATCCCTATAGCATAGATCTTCATTGAAGTTGGCATATGAAGATGCTTGGAACAAAACTCCCGCCGAATCATAGCTATTCAATACAGTAGAATTGATGTGATTGATGACGGCAGTTTGTATCGCTTCTTTGTTACTTTGAATTATAGATGCCGCAGAATCAGCATCAGTTTGTGCTTCAATTGGTGGATCTGTAAAGTAAAGTTCCGTTGGTTCTTCATCATAGAAGATACCAATAATTTCTGTGAATCCGTTTACAATACGCTGTGTAGCAGTTGGGTTCTGCTCAACAAGAGGAGCAGATATCATACCAACACGTTCTTCGTTGATAGAGCGTCGAGTCTGATACTTTTGTTCGTTTGTTACCTTTGCCGCATTACCACGACGATACGACAAGCCCGCAGTAATCGCATTGTAGTTTGTGTCGAGGATCATATCATAGCGCACAGCGTCCATGATTAGATGGAGGTCACGCTCACAAACTACTTCGTTAAACTTAAACGACTGTTTTGCCGTAACTACGGCAACGGCAGAGTCTAGCGTCTTGAAAGAATTGAGAAGAGAACGCCCATCATTACCGTACTGACCTGATTTCGAAACGTAATATACGTTATCGACTTCTTCAGATCCAATGGTTTCAATAGAGATCTCCCCATCACGATTACGCTTTAAAAACGCTTTACCGTCATGGGTGTTGATCGCAATTTCACCAAAGTCAATTTCGTTAAGAGTGGGTGCTCTTCCCGGTATAGAACTTCTTGGAAATAGAATTTTCTTTCTTGTAGTCATATTACCTAAACTCTAAACTTTTTCATATTTATGCGTAAGTTCCACAGTCGATGACTTCAAATTCAAGAACAGGTACTTCTAATCTTGAAGCCTTAATACCAGGATAAAACTCCCAATACGCCGAGTCTCTAGACACTGGGCTGATAGGATCGTTTTTGTATCTCATAAAGGCAATTGGAAAGGCAGAATCGCCTAGCGCAATTCCCGCATTGTGCGCAAATTCTGGACTGTTGTAAGGTGTGTTATCACCAATAACAATCTGCTTATCCTCAATCAACAATTGAGTTGTGCTGAGATTCGTAGTCTCACCCTGAACAACCACATCACCAGTAACCAACAGATTACCGTCGATGGTCGTTGAATCAAGTGTTGTTATACCAGAGACATCAAGGTTGTTGAGAACATTAATAGAACCATCGTCTGTTCTTAACTGAGGTGTTCCATTCCAATACAGAATAACACCGTCACCTGAATCTGCCTCGATTAGACTGTTACCTTGATTGTCTAATAAAAATAATGAGGTTGATCCTGTTGGTAACTGAATTCGATTAGTTCTAACTCTTTGTATGATACCTTCTTCGGTGACTCGAAGTATTGCCATCGAAGCCGAATCAGCGAGAAGAAGATCAATTTTTCTATCACTATCAACAAGGATCGCACTGTTCTTTGTCAGTGTACCCTGTTGATGATTTAAAAGATCTGTGAAATATTTACCACCAATAATATCGATATTGGTTGAATATCCACTATCATTATTTTCACCAGTGGCAATGTAAAGTCGATCACCACCATTACCAAACCCGTCAGTTGCGGTATCTGATAAAAATGAATAAGCTAACTCACCTTGCTGAAGATAAATTGGTTCGCCTTGCGTACCAGATCTTCGAATAAGTATGTTTGTGTGTACTGAATCGCTAGGGTAAAATTTTCCATCCACTTCAAGGAATGGATTATCAGAGGCTATCCAATTTCCCGAAGCACTATCATACGCAAAGATCGCACCATCTGCTTTAGCCGAAGTGTCGACACCAATAATGTTGTCGATGTCTGCGTAGGGGCCGATGACAACTGTGTCTAAAGGTGTTCCAACGATCACCTTTTTGACTAAAGTTCTATCTCCTACTACGACTCTGTATGCTGTTGACATTCGTCCTGTCCTATGTTACTGAAGGAGTTACCGTTATTTTTCCCTCTAAAACTCTTTCAACAACATCAGATACACCATCATTGTGGGTTATTTCAACATCATAAACATATCTTTTGCGAGGATTTAGTGCGTTTGATTGGGTAGAAGACAAGGCTAACGATATTTTACCATCTTCCGCAGGCGAAAGCACAGAAGACGTAAACGATACTTTTTCGTCTTCGGGTGCGTCATAACTAAGAGCCATTTTAGCGGCTATAGTATAACCATTTAAATCTTTAGGCGATCGATCAGGATTTATCAAATGTACTTCGATAATTACATCTGTCCCCTGATCGATCACTAAATCTTCGTAATGTGCCATGTTTTACCAATTCCATATTTTTTATTATCTTATTTATAAGAATTATTCTGTAATATCTTCAATGATTCCGTCTTGAAGACCTATTGACACCTCATCCATTGACAACGTAAAAGCAACCGTCATTCGAAGACAATCTGTACGAGCGGCATGATAGCAAAGAGTTTCCTTGGGTTGAGCATATGCTCCAAAGTACCCTGCCTTACATTGCCATCCTTTCTTGTCAGGTATCGTGATGATCTCTTGTTTCTCGGTATCCCAATACTTGAACCAACCATCTCCTGTTTCTGACCAAGTAAAGATGAAGTTATAAGCAGGAGCATTCGCATTGTTGTGCCAAGAAATGTATCCTCCTGGAGGATAGATAGCAAACAACGCATTCTTTCGAAGGCAGAAGGTCTTTGCCAACTTTTCAATAGTGCCCATCAAATACTTGTTGATTTCACCACCAACAACCTGTGAGTCCGTATTGTCTGCGAAACGAATGTTGTTTTCACCAAAGGAATGTGCTACAATAACTTCTGGAAATCCATCGTGAGCCGTTCCCATCGACTTAATCTGTTGAAAATATTTTTCGCCTGTGAAATGGTCCGCATCACGTTGATTCAGATTTCGTTCGCAAGTTAACCTAACTTTCTTATAGTTTTCGTTCTGAACAAACCACTCCGCCTCTTCCAGAATACCGAGCGCATAGTCATTAAGAGGTATGTCTCGAAGTCCCGTTCTAATCATATACTTCTCTCTTTGCCTTTACGTTTGAGTAATGACGCACAACAACTGGTTCTTTATTGTGGGGATAAAGGTACCCATTAAAAAAGTTCCATCGAGCGTCATCTTCGAATATAGCGACTTTCAGATCCTTGTACTTCGGCTCTTTGTTTAATAACCACCAAAGGGAAAACTGATCCCATCGTTTAAACGAAGCAGGATAGTTCTCTAGATCCTCACTACCATCTTCTTTTCTTGGCCACCATAGACCATCATACTGTTTAACTGTAAGTTCGTACCAGTCTTTCATGAACTCTTTGACGAGAGGATTTGCCATGTTATAAAGGCAGACACCCCCACATAATTCGAAACCACCCTTGCGTCCATCTTCCTTTGTTGCGCCAGGAAAATAGACTTCAGCATAGCAGTAATGTCGTTCAACAGGAAGACCTGTAAACACCAGATCATTGTCACCCAAATGGTCAAACACCTTCGCTATATCTTCATGCTCAACCTCACAGTCCGCATCGATATAAAATGTTTGATCATATGGACTTCGTGCCATGCCGTCAAGTTTTGCTCGTTTATGCGCATTAACAAACTCAATTTTATCGGCACACGACTCCTGCCCATCTAAAAATCTTTCTTCCGTAAACAATGTGATATTTGCTTCCGGATAAAAATCTCGAATAGATTCTATCAGATTGATTGCGGAAAGATAAAAGAACTTGCTTGTTGACGCAACAACCACATAACCTTTACTCATCATTATTACCAAATAGTCCCATTTCTTCACCAATGATCAACGACACTAATGCCGTAACTTCAAGTTCACTATTTGCTCTTCGAATCTTAGATCGAAGTTTTTTGTTCTTAGTGTTCTTGACTTCTTCAATTTCCATCGCACGAATCTTTGCTCCAAACAAGCCTTCGAGATGTGCGGCTTGTTTTTTCTGCTCGTGCTTTACGAGATTCTCTTGATGCTCTCTTTCTTTTTTCTCAAGTCGTTCCTGCGTATATTTATCAATAACGGCTTCCCCAATAGAATCAACAATTTCTTTATATTGGGGATTTGGTGTCCCGTCCTTATTAATTTTTCTAACCGCAAGAATATCTTTCTTAGTCTTACCTTGACCTAAGTCTGCTATTCTAATACATTTGACAATGGACTTGTCGGGTACTTCCCAAAAAGCATTATCTAAATATCGATATGGTTTCATTCTCACTCCTAATTAAGCAACTCTTACATATAATGTCCATGTTTCCACTTGTAACGGTGGTGGTTTCAAGTCCTCGTCTTGACCGTATGTCTTATCTATAACGACTGGATGTACGTACTGAGTAGCATAAACTTCTCCACTCTCATAAAGAGGTAGATCATTGTAAATGGTCTGCGCTACTTGTCCAGTATAATCAAACTCGCTTTCTCGCTCATACTCTCCAACATAAGTTTCATTAATTTCACGTTGGTATGCGGCAGTATAAGTCTCGTCTTGCGCACGATCGTAATCACCTGCGTACAATTCGTTTTGTATGCGATCATAAGTTCCGACATAATCTTCAAGGTCGAGACCAACGTAATCACCTAAGTAAGGTTCTTCTACTTGTCCGCCATACTCACCAGTATATAGTTCTTCGTCCGAGCGCTCATAATTACCAAGGTAAGTTTCGTCAATTGAACTCTCGTACTGGCCTGTGTAGGTTTCATCGGTTTCTGTATCGTACTGACCAACATAAGGTTCTTCAATGTCGCTACCGTATTCACCTGTGTACAGTTCTTCATTTGGACCCTCATAAGAACCTGTGTAGGATTCTTCAATAGCACTTTCGTACTGTCCAGTATAAATTTCATCTGTGGTAGCATCGTATTGGCCAACATAAGGTTCTTCGATGTCGCTACCGTATTCACCTGTGTAGGTTGAAGTTTCTTCACGCTCATAGAATCCACCATATGTTTGACTTACTTGTCCAGTATATGATCCTGTATATAATGTTTCTTTATCGCTTTCGTAGATCGCATCGTAATTTTCTAGATCATCACCTTCGTATTGACCAGTATAACTTTCGTTCGCAATCGAATTATACAAACCTGTATAAAGAGCATCATATCCTTCAGAAACTTGACCAGTGTAGCCAGTAGTGTAGAACTCTTCTATCTGAGCGGCATATTGACCTGTATAATTTTGTTCAACTTGTCCTGTGTACTGTCCAGTGTAGCCACCAACATATGGGTATTCGGTCTCACCTTCATAGTCACCCGTAAATGATCTATCAACATCACGATCATATTGACCAGTATATGTTACCGAATACGTCTCATTTTCTCCAGTACCATAGATGCCTGTGTAAGTAACGGTCGCATCACCTTCATAGCCACCAGTGTAAGTTGGTTGACTTTCGCTATTATAAGAGCCAGTGTATGATTCTTCCACTTGAGTGGTGTACAAACCGCTATATGCTTTATCGTAACTCTGTAAAGCAGTACGTAAATATTGCCCTGTGTATTCTTGGAAATCTTGTCTTACGTAAGAGCCCGTGTATACTTGTGAATCATCAGAAACATATGATCCTTCGTATTGCTCATTCTGTTGACGAACGTATGTACCCTCATACGTTTTTGTAGCATTGCCTTCATATTGACCTGTATAACTACCCTCGTAATTTCCAGAGAAAGGATTGGTGACAGTAGCAGTATATCCTTCTGTTTCAATTCTATTCAACTCATAATATCTGAATACACCACTACCAGTATTCTGTGAGGCGACAAACCCTATATTACGCCAATACTGAACCGAACCTATAGTGACAGTAAGAATTGAAGATGCGTTCGGAGAAAATTCTCCCGCAACTATTGTTCCATTTTCGTAAATCTGATAGCTGTCGTCTGTTTCAGGAGCGGTTGCGGTAAAGGTAACCCAATAAGTATTGGTTGCCGCATTGGTGCTATTATATAAACCTAAAGCTGTATACTCGGCCTCATAAATACCAGGACCAGTATATGGTTCTATTGCGAGTCGTTCAACAACATACTTCGCCCCAAATGAGTTGATATCTCCCGACTGATAACTACCTCGCTCATAAAGATTACCGTCGGTACCTAAAAACGGACCACCTATATCAGCAGAGTTAACTTCTTCTTCATCAACAACGGTGACACCATTCCAAACAACCTGTACAATGTATAGATCTTCACCATCAATAGTATCTTGATACTGAACAAAGTAATAGAAGGTGCTTGAGTTATAATCGGAACCAGTGTAAGCACCAATATATGATTGTTCACCTGATTCTACAACATTGTTATAGACACCAGTATATGTGCCAGCATATGCCTGATTTTCTTGACGGACATAACTTCCGGTATAAGCGCCTACGTATGAAGATTCATATTGACCTTCATAAATTCCAGTATAAGCACCATCATAAATTCCAGTATATGGTTTTGTAGCATTACCCTCATAAGTTCCAGTATACGTAGCATCGGTAAGCTCTTCATAAGCACCAGTATACAATGTGGTGTAAGTTCTTGTTACATCCTTATCATAAGATCCAGTATAGGTTTCTTCATCTTGAGAAGTGTATGTTCCAGTGTACGGTGTCTCTGTCTCTCTTACGTAAGATCCAGTATAATTACCGATATAATTTTCTGAATAGTTTCCAGTGTAGCTAACGGTGTACTGCTGATTTATTTGACGATTGTATTGACCTGTGTATGACTCAGAGTCAATAGATGCGTAGCCACCTGTATACGTTCCGCCATATGCTTGATCTTGCTGACGCTCATAGAAACCTGTGTAATCAAACAAAGATTCTCTTCCGTACAAACCGTCATATGTGATAAATTGAACTCTTTCATACTCAGCACCGTATGTCGTGTCATATGACTTTTCAACGTTTGCCTCGTATTGACCGCTATATTCTTGATCGTCTTGACGAGTGTAATTTCCTTCATAGGTATCACCTATCGTTCGAACGTAGGTGCCTGTATACCCTTGGAAATCAATACGCTCATAGAATCCTGCGTAATCTCTTTCAGCTTGTCCAACGTATGAAGTTTCATAGTCTTCAAGAATGCCACGAGTATATGTGCCGACATATTCTTTGTCGATCTGACGGGTATATTGACCAGTGTAATCGTAGTCTATCTGACGAACATATTCGCCTACATATGGTTCTTCTTCATCACCAAGATAGGTTCCTGTGTAGTCCTCAAGAATTCCACGAGTATAAGTTCCAACATACTCACGGTCTATTTGAGCAACATATTGACCTGTGTAATCGTAATCTATCTGGCGAGTATATTGACCAGTGTATGGTTCTTCGTCTTCGCCGATGTAAGATCCAACGTAGTCTTCTAATGCTCCACGAACGTAGAAACCGATATATTCTTCTTCATCGATGTGATCATAAGAACCGATATAACTTTCTTCTGTTTCGCCAGTGTATTCACCAACATATGGCTCTTCATCGCTGGTTGTATACTGACCAGTGTAATCAGACTCGTATTGACCAATGAACGTGTTATCATAATCTTCTAAATTTTGTCCAATATACGATCCAGTATAATCTACATCTAATGAAGGAGCAAATGCGCCTGAGTATATGTCACCGTCATATGATGATTCGTATGTCTCACTGACAATAGGTCCTGTGTACAGAACATCGTAGGTAGCATCATAAGAAGCACCACCATAACCACCTACGTATAGTGAGGTGTATTCGTTTGCGTATTGTGAATCATATGCTGATTCATATACAGACGTATAAGGAACAGCGTATTCTGAACTATAAGTTTCACCATCGTAGTTCGGCGTATAAGAACCAACATACAGAGATTCATAGTTAGCGACATAGCCACCAACATATGTTGAAATATAATTGGCGTCGTATTGTGCCGCATATTGAGCAACGTACTCTGATTGATAAGTTCCTTCATATTCTGTCGAGTATGTTTCTTCTTCAATTCGTCCATACTCACCAGTGTAGAGTTCAGAATCAATTGATTCATACACACCAACATAATCATTAATGTACTCACCAACGTAGATTCCTGCGTAGTCTTCTGACTCGATGCGTCCGTACTCACCTACGTAGTTTTCAGCATCATCACGTTGATACTGACCAGTGTAGTTTTCAGCATCATCTCTTACATAAGATCCTGTGTAATCCTCAGCGATATCACGCTCATAGAGACCAGTGTATCCTTCAAAGTCAATGCGTCCGTACTCACCGGTGTACAACTGTTCGTCTTGACGCTCATAGAAACCTTCATATGTTTCGGTTTCATCTCTTTCATAGAGACCCGCATAACCTTCAAAGTCTACACGCTCATAGAGTCCAGTGTATCCTTCGAAGTCGATTCGACCATACTCACCAGTATAGAGTTCTTCTGATTCACGCTCATATGATCCGTCATATGATTGTAAATCATCACGGATATAACCACCAGTGTATCCTTCGAAGTCTGCTCTTTCATAAAGTCCGACGTAACCTTCAAAGTCAACACGTCCGTACTCACCAGTATAGAGTTGCTCATCCTGACGCTCATAGAATCCTTCGTAGGTTTCTGCTACGCCACGCTCATATGAACCAGAATAATCTTCTGGAATCTGACGCTCATAGAGACCGATGTAGCCTTCGAAATCTAAACGGCCATATTCGCCAGTATAGAGTTGCTCATCTTGACGCTCATAGAAACCTTCATATGTTTCCGCAACATCTCTTTCATAGAGACCAGAATAGTCTTCTGAAATATCTCTTTCATAGAGACCAGTGTATCCTTCAAAGTCGATGCGTCCATATTCGCCAGTGTAAAGTTCTTCTTGTTGTCTCTCATAGAAACCTGAGTAGTCTTCAGCGATGTCACGCTCATAAAGGCCAACGTAATCTTCTGAAATGTCACGCTCGTAAATGCCAGTATAGCCTTCGAAGTCTGATCGACCATATTCTCCAGTGTAGAGTTGCTCTTGCTCACGCTCGTAGAAGCCCTCATATGTCTCTGCGATATCACGTTGATACTGACCAACATAGTCTTCAGCGATGTCACGCTCATAGATTCCAGTGTAGCCCTCAAAGTCTACTCGACCATAAACGCCCTGATAAGTTTCTTCGTCTTGACGCTGATAGGTGCCTTCATAGTTTTCAAGGATGTCACGCTCGTAAATGCCAACGTAACCTTCGAAATCCACACGACCATAGACACCCTGATATGTTTCACTATCATCTCTTGTGTAAGTTCCAGTGTAATCTTCTGAGATATCACGCTCATAGATTCCTGTGTAACCTTCGAAGTCTACACGCCCATAGACGCCTTGATATGTTTCGCTATCGTCTCTTGTGTAAGTACCTTGATAGTCTTCTGCTATATCACGCTCATAAAGACCCTGATAACCTTCAAAGTCAACACGTCCATAGAGACCAGTGTAAAGCTCTTCCTGTGTTCTTTCGTAAGTGCCCTGATAAACTTCAGCAACGTTTCTTTCGTAAAGTCCCGTGTAATCTTCGGTGACATCACGCTCATAGATTCCAATGTAGCCTTCAAAATCTACACGTCCGTATTCGCCTGAGTAGGTTTCTTCTACTGCTCGCTCATAGAATCCTTCGTAGGTTTCTGCGATGTTTCTTTCGTATGAACCAGCATAGTCCTCAGCGATATCACGCTCATAAAGTCCAGTGTACCCTTGGAAATCAGAACGTCCATAAGCACCAGTATAGAGTTGCTCGTCTTGACGTTGATACTGTCCAGTGTAATCTTCGGCGATGTTGCGCTGATACTGACCAACATAGTCTTCTGCTATATCACGCTCATAAAGACCGATGTAGCCTTGGAAGTCGATACGTCCATATTCACCAGTGTATGATTGATCAACTGCTCGCTCATAGAAACCTTCATATGTTTCTGCTACATCACGCTGATATAGTCCAGAGTAATCTTCTGAAATGTTTCTTTCGTAAAGACCGATGTAACCTTCGAAATCCACACGACCATAAATGCCTGTGTAATTTTGGAGATCATCTCTTGTGTAAGTCCCTTGATAATCTTCGGCAATGTTACGCTGATACTGACCAGTATAATCTTCGGTGACATTTCGCTCGTAGAGACCAATGTAACCTTCGAAGTCTACACGTCCGTATTCACCGCTATAAATCTGTTCTTGAGTTCGCTGATAGGTACCCTGATAAGTTTCATCAATGTTTCTCTGATAGAAACCTGAGTAATCTTCAACGTCTGCTCTCTGATAGAAACCTTCATAAGTTTCTGAATCGATGCGGCCATAAGAACCCGTATAGTCTTCAGCAACGTCACGCTCATACAAGCCAGAGTATAATTGCGAATCAGTTCTGGTGTAAAGTCCCGCATAATCTTCAGACACAATACGACCATACTCACCAGTGTACAACTGTTCTTCTGTTCTTCCATACAAGCCAGAATATGTTTCTAAGGAATCACGCTGATACTGACCAGTGTAATTTTCTGGTTCGCCACGAGCATAAAGCCCTTCGTAGTTCTCTTCGCTTGTTCGAGTATAAACGCCTTCGTAAGTTTGATTCTCGGCTCGCTCATAGATGCCGTCATAAACTTCGCCGTCAATTCTCTGATAGAGTCCCGCATAATCTTCTGAATCAACACGACCATATACACCAACATATTCTTCAGAAACATCACGCTGATAGAATCCAAAGTATGTTTGGTCTTGCGAACGATCATACAGTCCTTCGTAAGTCTGATCTTCGGCTCGGGTGTAATTACCGACGTACTCTTCAGAGATTGCTCTCTCGTATTCACCGATGTAACCTTCGAAATCAATTCGAGTATATGCGCCCTGATAAGGCTCTATGTCAGAACGAGTGTAAAGTCCCGCATAGTTTTCAGAATCAATACGACCATAGGTGCCAGTGTATACTTGATCTTGATCACGCTCATAGAAGCCCGCATAGGTCTGTGAATCGTCTCTTTGATACTGACCAACATACTGTTCTTCTTGAGCACGTTGATACTGACCAGAATAATTTTCAGAATCAACACGACCATACTCACCAGTGTAAGTTTGATCTACGGCTCGTTGATACAGACCCGCATAATCTTCGGCAATGCTTCTCTCGTATTGTCCAGTATATGTCTCATCGATTTGACGCTGATACTGACCAGTATATCCTTGGAAGTCAACACGTCCATAGACACCTGTGTATGTCTCATCAATTTGACGCTCATAGAAGCCCGCATATAATTCTGGATCAAGACGCTGATACTGACCAGTGTATGCTTGATCTTGATCACGCTGATACAATCCCGCATAATCTTCTGAATCAACACGTCCGTAAGTTCCAGTATAAGTCTGATCTACGATTCGGTCATACAGACCTTCGTATGTTTCAATGTCGGTGCGCTGATATTGGCCAGTGTAGGTTTCATCCAAGGTGCGCTCATAGAAACCTGCGTATCCTTCAAAGTCTACACGTCCATAGAGTCCAGTGTAAGTTTCGTCTACAGATCTTTGGTACTGACCTGTATAAGATTCTTCGTATGCGCCTTCGTACTGACCAGTATAAGTTTGAGTTTCTGATCGAGTGTACTGACCGATGTAACCTTCGAAATCCACACGACCATATGCGCCAGTGTAAGTCTGATTCTCTGAACGCTCATATAGACCAGAATAGATTTCTGGATCAAGACGCTGATACTGACCTGTATACGTCTGATTCTCTGAACGCTCGTAGAAACCTGCGTACAACTCAGAATCAACACGTCCGTATTCACCCGTGTAAGTCTGATCTACGTCACGCTGATAAGTTCCTTCGTAGGTTTGGTTTTCTGAACGCTGATAGAATCCAGTGTAATCTTCAGAAACAATTCTACCGTACTCACCAATATAGGTCTGATCTACGTCTCTCTGATAAGTCCCTTGATATGTTTCTGCTACATCACGCTCATACAATCCCGCATAATCTTCAGAAACAAGTCTTCCATATTCGCCAGTATAAGTTTGATCAACGGTTCTTTCGTAGAAACCCGCATAAGTCTCATTTACGTTTCTTTCGTATTGACCTGTATAGTTTTCACCGTCAACTCGACCATAGTTGCCCGTATAGGTTTGATCCACGTCACGCTGATATTGACCTGTGTAGGTTTCATCGATTGAACGCTGATACTGTCCAGTGTATGACTGATCTTGTAGTCGATCATAGAATCCTGCGTACAACTCAGAATCAACACGACCATACTCGCCAGTGTAAGTTTGGCTAACGTCTCGCTGATACTGACCAGTATATGTTTCAGCAACGTCTCTCTGATACTGACCAGTGTATGTTTCGTTCAGTGTTCTTTCATAAGCACCAGAATATGTTTCGGCATCATCCCGCTGATAGAAGCCTTGATAAGTTTCAGCAACATCTCGCTGATACTGACCAGTGTATGATTGACTCTCAGATCGCTCGTAGAGTCCGATGTAACCTTCGAAATCTACACGTCCATATGTTCCAGTGTAGGTTTGATCTACGTCACGCTGATACTGGCCAGTATATGTTTCAGCAACATCTCTTTGATACTGTCCGATATAAGGTTCATCAACTTGACGCTCGTAGAGTCCGATGTAACCTTCAAAGTCAACACGGCCATATGTTCCAGTATAGGTTTGGTTTTCGGAACGCTGATAGAATCCAGTGTAATCTTCAGCAATGTCACGCTGATATTGACCTGTGTATGGCTCATCGATCGAACGTTGATACTGACCCGTATATCCTTGGAAGTCGATACGACCATATTCACCAGTATAGGTTTGATCTACATCACGCTGATATTGACCAGTATATGATTCGGCGTCATCTCTCTGATACTGACCAGTATAGGTTTCGTCCAATGTACGCTGATATTGACCAGTGTAAGTTTCCGTCTCGCCTCTCTGATAGAATACTGCGTAGTTCTCTTCTGAATCTCTCTGATACTGACCAGTATAAGTTTGATTCTCTGAACGCTCATAGAAGCCCGTATAGGTCTCTTCGTTTGCGCCCAAGTACGAACCAACATAAGGTTCTGAAATCTGTCCAACATAAACGCCAGAATACGTTTCGTCTAATTGACCAACATATTGACCCGTGTAAGTCTCATTGTTCTGACCAACATATTGACCAGTATATGTTTCGGCATCGTCACGTTGATATTGGCCCGCATAGGTTTGATTCTGAGCACGTTCATACTGGCTAATATACGTTTCATCGATGTCACGCTGATACTGACCAGTATATGTCTGCGCCTGCTGTCGTCCATAGGTGCCAGTGTATGTGGTTGTATCGTCACGCTCATAAAGACCAGTGTAGGTGATTAACTCAATTCTTTCATACTGACCAGTATAAGACTCACCAGAATCACGCTCGTACAAACTTGCGTAAGTCTGATCTTGTGATCGAGTGTAACCGCCGGTATATGTTTCAGAAACGGTTCTCTCATAGAATCCCGCATAGGGTTCTTGAACCTGACCAGTGTATTGACCAGTGTATGGTTCTGATATAACACCACCGTATTCACCAGTGTAAGACTCAGCAATAACCCCTTGATACTGTCCAGTGTATGTTTCGTTTAGAGCACCTTCGTATTGACCAGTATAAGATTCGCCTGACGCTCGCTCATATTGACCAGTGTAAGGTTCGTCAATCTGTCCAGTGTATTCACCAGTGTAGATTTGATCCTGTGCTCGCTCGTATTGACCACCATATGTCTCACTAATCTGGCCAGTGTATTGACCAGTGTAAGGCTCTTGGGAAATGCCCGTATAAACACCGACGTACTGTTCAGCGTTTTGTCGAGTGTATTGTCCACTGTACTGTTCGGGTTGTGATCGAGTATACCCACCTGTATATGCTTGAGCATCAACTCGCTCATAAGCACCAGTGTAGGTTTCAGTTTCTTGACGACCATATTCTCCAGTGTAGGTTTCTTGAGGAATACCAGTATAAGCACCAGTGTAGTTCTCTTGAACAGCACCTTCATATACACCCGCATATGGCTCATCAACCGAACCAGCATAAGCGCCCGTATAAGACCCTTCGTATGGTTCTGCTATTTGTCCAGTATATCCACCTGTGTATGTTTCGTCAATCTGTCCAACATAAACACCTGCGTATGTTTCACCTACCTGACCAGTGTATGACCCTTGATATGTTCCAGCATAGTTTTCAGTAACGACGCCTGTGTAAACACCAGTATAGGTTTCACCAATTTGGCTAACATACTGTCCAACGTAGTTCGTGGTGTATGATTCGTTCTGTGATCGGTCATATGAACCAGTATACGTTTCGGTTTCTTGGCGAGTATATCCACCAGTATAGGGCTCTTGTATTTGACCAATGTACTGGCCAGTGTAAGAACTAGTATATGTTTCGTTCTGTTGACGAGTATAACTTCCCGTGTAAGACTCACCGATTACACCTTCGTACTGACCAGTGTAAGAACTGGTATATGTCTGATTCTCTTGGCGAGTATAACTTCCAGTGTAAGGCTCTTGGTTCGTTCCTGTATACTGTCCAGTGTACAAGCTAGTGTAAGTTTCATTTTGTGAACGATCATATGAACCTGTGTATGTTTCTGTTACTTGACGAACATAGGCACCAGTGTATTGTTCAACATTGATACCAGTATATCCACCCGTGTAAGAACTAACGTATGCTTGATCCTGTGCTCTGGAATAAGTTCCGGCATAAGTTTCTGTGTTCTGACGAGTATAGCCACCAGTATATGTTTCAGAATTAGCTCCTGTATAGCCACCAGTGTATGTTTCGCCTACTTGACCAGTATATTGTCCAGTATAAGGTTCTTGTGGAACGCCAGTGTATTGTCCTGTGTAAGCAGAATCATATGTTTGGTTTTCTAAACGATCATATGAACCTGTATAGGTTTCGTTTTGTAGACGATCATAAGAACCTGTGTAAGTCTCACCAACAACACCCGTATATTGTCCTGTGTAAGGCTCTTGAACAGGTCCTTCATACTGACCAGTGTATGCCGAGATATACGTCTGTTGTTCAGTTCGAGTATAACCGCCTGTGTAAGGCTCGCCAACAACACCAGTATATTGTCCCGTATATTGCTCACTGACAATACCAGTGTACTGACCGCCATATGTTTCACTGACTTGACCTGTATAAACACCAGTGTAACTACCTACATAAGTCGCTGTATCAACACGAGTATAACCGCCTGTGTAAGGCTCTTGAACTGTGCCCGTGTATCCGCCCGTATACGTTCCTTCATATTGCTCAGAAACGATACCAGTATATGAACCAACATATGGTTGTTGAACTGATCCAACGTATGATCCAACATAATTAATTGTGCCAATACCAGAATATGAACCTTGATATATGCCTTCATACGGCGTAAATACTGTAGTAGTATATCCCTGACTTTGCGTTCGAGTATAGGTGCCGGCATAAGTACCTTGATAAGTTCCAAGATAAGCGGTTCCAGACGTTGGCGTTCGTATTATTGAATAATATACGGATGTTGCAAATTTACTGTAAATCGTAGTTTGATATGTGCCGACTGAGTAAGTGAATCCTCCGGATGTCACAGAACTTGGAGTAAGTGTTGACTGATCTCCACCTCCGGTCTCTATGGTAACACCATCCCATACAACAGCGTAAATGTCAGTGGGCGTTCCGAGAGTCCAAGCATAATAATAAAATGGGGTGGTAATAGAATATTGTGTTGTGCCAACAGCGCCAACATACTGTCCTACATAAGCTCCGATATATTGCTCTGAAACGTTACCAGTATAAGCACCAAAATATGTGGTCGGAGATTGTCTTACATAAGTTCCAGTATATTGTTCTTGCTCTGTTCTAGGAAATTCCTGAGTATATACTTGCTCTTGTGTTCGGACATAAGATCCGGTGTAAAGTTCTTGATTGGATCTTGTATACCCACCCGCATAAATTCCAGCATAATTAGTCTGCCAAATTCTGGTGTAGCCACCAGTATAGGTTTCTTGAGGAACGCCTGTATAAGAACCTGTATACGATTCGGTTAGGGTTGTACTTTCTCCTCTTTCATACAAACCAGTGAACTGTTGTTCCTGAACACGAGTATACCCACCTGCGTATGTTTCATTTTGTGCTCTAGTGTATCCGCCAGTATAAGTTTCTTGAGGAACGCCTGTATAGCCGCCCGTATACGCACTGTCATATGTTTGGTTTTCTTGACGAATATATGAACCAGTGTAGGTTTCGTTTTGGGCACGAGTGTACCCACCGGCGTAGTTTTCTTGTACCTGACCTTGATACTGTCCAGTGTATGGTTCTTGTACCTGACCTTGATACTGTCCAGTATACGCACTGGTATAAGTCTGATCTTGTGCTCTAGTGTATCCGCCAGTATAGGTTTCGTCTAAAGTTCGCTCGTATGCGCCCGTATACGCCTCACCTTGCGTTCTGGCATAAGCCCCTGTGTAAGGTTCTTGAACTTGGCCTTCATATTGACCTGCGTATTGTTCTACAAGGTCACCAACATATTGTCCTGTGTAAGAAGAACTATACGTCTGTTGTTCAGTTCGAGTATAGTTGCCCGCATAGGTTTCTGAAATAGCACCCTCATATACACCCGCATAAGGCTCTTGTACTTGCCCTTGATATTGTCCAGTATATGCGCTATCATAAGATTGGTTTTCAGATCGAGTATACCCACCTGTGTAAGTCTCTTGAAGAACACCTTCATACTGGCCAGTGTAAGAACTGTTATACGTTTCGTTCTGTTGACGAGTATAACCACCCGCATAAGTTTCTTCAAGAACGCCTTCGTACTGACCAGTGTAGGCACTATCATAGGTCTGGTTTACTGCTCTTTCATAAGCACCAGTGTATGTTTCTTGAGGAACGCCTTCGTACTGACCCGCATAAGGCTCCTGAACCTGACCACCGTATTGTCCAGTGTACGCAGTAGCGTAAGTCTCGTTTATTGCTCGCTCATATGCTCCCGCATAAGATTCAGATTGATCACGAGTATATCCACCCGCATAGACGCCTTCATAGGGTTCAACCTGAGTTCGCTCATACGCTCCCGCATAAGACTCCGTTACATCTCTTTGATACTGACCAGTATATGATTGACCTTCCGTTCTTTCATAAAAACCTGTGTATACACCCGTATATGATTCGTTCTGAGATCGAGCATACTGACCAGTGTACGTTTCGGTCTGTTGACGAACATATGAACCAGCATAGGTTTCATCTTGAGTACGAGTATAACTTCCCGTATAGGGTTCAGCCAACGCACCAGAATAAATGCCCGCATATGGCTCTTGGACCTGACCTGTATATGATCCAGTGTATGGCTCTTGTGGAATACCCGTGTAAAGTCCTTCATACGTTTCCGTATTAGAACCTTCATACAGACCCTCATATGTTTCACTCTGATCACGAGTATATCCACCCGTATATGTTTCGTTCAGAGTTCTTTCATAGAAGCCCGCATAGTTTTCTTCAATCTGACCAACGTATTGACCAGTATAGGGTTCAGCACTTGTTCTTTGATATTGACCTGTATAGGTCTCATTTATTTGTCCGACATACAATCCAGAATACGATTCGTCTTGTTGTCGAATGTATTGACCAGTATAAGATTCGTCGACTTCACGAGTATAGCCACCTGTATATGTTTCAAGATCACCACGAGCATATTCACCAGTATAAGTTTGGTTTTCCGAACGCTCATATGAACCTGTGTATGGCTCTGAGATCTGTCCAGTATATGCGCCAATGTATGGCTCATTAACAACACCAGTATATTGACCAACATATGGCTGTGAGATCTGACCAGTGTAACCACCAATATATGGCTCATCTACTTGTCCAACATAAGCCCGAGTGTATCCCTGACTGATTTGTCCAATGTATGATCCAGTGTAAGGTTCGGCAATACCACCCGCATACAATCCAGTGTAATCTTCATCAATTTGTGAAGTGTACTGTCCGATATAATTGTCTGGAACTTGGCCGATGTACTGACCAACATATTGCTCTGTGATTTGACCAGTGTACAAACCAGTGTATGGCTCATCTTGAGCACGTTCGTACTGACCAGTATATGACTCATCTTGAGCACGTTCGTACTGACCAGTGTATGGTTCGGTTACAGCACGTTCGTAGAAACCGCTGTATGTTTCGTTGTCGGTACGACCATAACTTCCAGTATAGTTTTGTGCTATCTGACCAGTGTATTGACCAGTATATGGTTCGTCTACTTGACCTGTGTAAATGCCCGCATATATTTGTTCTACTTGGCCAGTGTAGACACCAGAATAATCTTCTGAAATTTGACCAGTGTATTGACCAGTATATGGCTCGTTGATTTGACCAGTATAAATGCCTTCGTAGGTCTCATTGATCTGACCCTGATACTGACCAGTGTAAGGCTCAAGGATTCCACCAGTATAATCACCAATGTAAGTCTCGTTTATGAGAGAGGTGTATTGACCTGTATATGTCTCATTGATCTGTGAAGTGTAAAGACCCTGATATGTCTGAGCAATCTGACCAGTGTATTGACCAGTATAGGGTTCGTCTATACCACCCGCATAATCGCCAACATAATTTTCTGCGATTTGTGAAGTGTATTGACCAGTATAGGTTTCATTGATCTGTGATGTGTATAGACCCTGATAGTTTTCATTGATCTGACCTTGATACTGGCCAGTGTAGGGTTCGTCTATACCACCAGTATAGTTACCGATATATTCTTCGGAGATCTGTCCAGTATAAAGTCCCGCATACGTTTGATTGATCTGTCCAGTGTAAATTCCAATGTAATCTTCGGGTACTTGACCAACATAGATTCCCTGATAGTTTTCAATGTCTTGACCAGTATACTGACCAGTGTATGGCTCGTTGATTTGTCCAGTATAGATGCCAGTATAATCTTGATCGATCTGACCTGTATAGATGCCAGTGTAGGGCTCACCAAGTGTGCCACTATATTCACCAACATAGTCTTCACTAATCTGACCTTGATATTGTCCAACATAACTTTCGTTGATGAGACTCGTATACTGACCAGTGTATGGCTCTGAAACTTGTCCTTGATATTGACCAGTATATGGCTCTAAATTGACACCAGTATATTCACCCGTGTAGGTTTCGTCAATCTGTCCTATGTAAACACCGGTGTATTGCTCAATCGGCTGACCAGTGTATTGACCAGTATAGGGTTCAGAAACAATACCGCCGTACTCACCAACATAGTTTTCATTCAGTTGGCCAGTATAAATGCCAGTGTACGGTTCAATAATCTGTCCAGTGTAAACGCCAGTGTAAGGCTCAGAAACAATACCACCGTATTCACCAGTGTAAGTTTGTGCGATCTGACCTGTGTATTGACCCGTGTATTGCTCAAGAATTTGACCAGTATAAACACCAGTGTAAGGTTCGCTCAATGAACCCGCATATTCACCAATGTAATCTTGAGATACCTGTCCAGTATATTGACCAGTGTATGGCTCATTGATTAGACCTTCATAGAAGCCTTCATAGTTTTCTTCGATCTGTCCAACGTATTGACCAGTGTAAGGCTCAAGGATTCCACCAACATAGCCACCGATATATTCTTCGTCGTTTGATCCAGTGTAAAGTCCTGAGTATGCTTCGTCAATTAAACCAGAGTAGAAGCCCGTATAGGTTTCGTTGATTAAACCTGTGTACTGGCCTGTATAGGGTTCTAGAATGCCACCGATGTACCCACCAACGTATGTCTGCTCTACTTGACCAGTATATTGTCCTGTGTAAGACTGATCAATCTGACCTGTATAAGACCCTTGATAGTCTTCAGCAATCTGCCCTTGATATTGTCCAGTGTATGGCTCATCAACACCACCAGTATATTCACCAGTGTATGTTTCAAGAATTTGTCCTTGATATTGACCAGTATAAGTTTGATCAATCAGACCTGTATAGAAACCCTGATAAGTTTCTTCGATCTGCGAAGTGTATTGGCCAGTGTAGTCCTCTAAGATACCACCTGCGTAATCGCCGATATATTCTTCGGAAATCAACGACGTGTATTGCCCAGTGTATGGCTCATTGATCAGACTTGTGTAAAGTCCTTGATAGACTTCTTCAATTTGACCTACGTACTGTCCAGTATATGATTCTTCTACACCACCACCGTACTCACCAACATAGTTTTCTGTTATTTGACCAGTGTAAAGACCACCATATGTCTCATCATTTTGACCAGTGTAGATACCAGTGTAATCTTCTTCTATCTGACCAGTGTATTGTCCCGTGTAGGGTTCTTGAACACCACCCTCATACTCACCGACATAGTTCTCAAGATTAGAACCAGTATATGTTCCCAAATATGTTTCAAGTACATCACCAGAATATCCACCAGTGTATGCCTGTTGAATTTGGCTAACGTATTGACCAGTGTAAGGTTCTAGATCGTCACCTGTGTATGCGCCAGTGTACGATTCAGCGATCTGCCCTTGGTATTGTCCAGTGTATTGCTCTTCGATTTGTGAAGTATAAAAACCAACGTATGGTTCAGCAATTCCACCAGCATATTCGCCTGTGTAGTTTTCTAGATTGGCACCAGTATATTCACCTGTATATACTTCGGTAATCTGACCAGTGTATTGACCAGTATATTGCTCGTTGATATTACCTGTATATGAACCAACATATTGTTCTGCGTTGGCACCTTCATAAATGCCTGAATAGATCTCGTCAATTTGTCCAGTGTATATTCCAGAATACAATTCAAGATTTTCGCCAGTGTAGAAACCTTGATAGTTCTCTGAGTTAATACCACCATACTCACCAACATAGTTCTCTAGATTCGAACCAGTATATTCTCCGATGTACTGCTCTTCGATCTGTGAAGTGTATATCCCTTGGTATGTCTCTTCGTTTGCGCCGCTGTATTCACCCACGTACTGTTGAGCAATCTGGCCTGTATAGAAACCTTGGTATGTTTCTTCGATCTGTGAAGTGTATTGACCAGTATAATCTTCGAGAGCGTTTCCTGTATAGAATCCCGCATAGTCCTCAACAATACCACCAGAATAATCACCAACGTAATTTTCTGCGATTTGTGAAGTATAAAATCCTTGATAGGTTTCATCAATCAAAGACGTATAGAGTCCCTGATATGATTCTAAATCGTTTCCAGTGTAAAGTCCAGCATAATCTTCTGCGATACCACCAAGATAATCCCCGATGTATTCTTCAGAGATTTGGCTAGTATAGAAGCCCGCATAAGTCTCTTCGATTTGAGAAGTATAGAGACCCTCGTATGGTTGCGCAATCTCACCAGTGTATTGACCAATGTAAGTCTCTTCTATGCCACCAGTGTAATCACCAACATAGTTTTCATCAATTTGACTTGTATAAAGACCTTGATACGTTTCATCAATCTGTGAAGTATAGAGTCCCTGATAAGTCTCGTCTAATTGACCAGTATAGAATCCTTGGTAATCTTCTTCGATTTGACCTAAGTATGTTCCGATATACTCTTCAGCAACCAAACTTGTGTAAAGGCCCTGATAGGTTTCGTCTATCTGAGAAACATATACGCCTTGATAATCTTCTGCTATCTGACCAACGTATTGTCCTGCGTAGTCTTCAATGATACCACCCGCATAATTACCGATATAATTCTCATCGATCTGCGAAGTGTAGAGACCCGCATATGCCTCGTCTATCTGAGAGGTATATAAACCTTCATAGTTTTCTAAATCGTTACCAGTGTAAAGCCCAGAATAAGTCTCTTCGTTTGCGCCAGAATAATTACCGATATAATCTTCGGAAATCAGACTTGTATATAAGCCCTGATATATTTCGAGGTCATTACCAGTGTAAATGCCTGTGTAATCTTCGGCGATGCCACCAATGTAATCCCCGACATATTCTTCGTTGATCTGAGCAGTGTACACACCAGTATATGCTTCAAGATCATTACCAGTGTACAAACCAGTATAGTCTTCAGCAATGCCACCAACATATTCACCGATATAGTTTTCAGCAATCTGTGCGGTGTACAATCCATCGTAGTTTTCTAAATCGTTACCAGTGTAAAGACCCGCATAGTCTTCGGCAATACCACCGACATAATCGCCGATATATTCTTCAGAGATCTGACTGGTGTACAACCCTTGATAGGTTTCATCGATCTGTGAGGTATAGAGACCCTCGTATGGCTCGACATTCTGACCCGTATAGAAACCTTGGTAATCTTCTAAAAGACCACCTTCATACGTTCCAATGTATTCTTCGGAGATCTGGCTTGTATAGAGACCCGCATAGGTTTCTTCGATCTGTGCTGTGTAAAGCCCTTGATAATCTTCGCTAAGTTGACCAGTATAGAAACCCTGATAATCCTCTAGGTTTCCACCCGCATAATCACCAATGTATTCTTCTGAGATCTGACTGGTGTAAAGACCCGCATAGGTCTCTTCAATTTGAGAAGTGTAAATGCCTTCGTATGGTTGAGCAATCTGACCAGTATAGAAACCTTGGTAATCTTCTAGAATTCCACCCGCATACGTTCCGACGTATTGTTCTTCGATTTGCGAAGTGTAAAGACCCTGATAGGTTTCATCTATCTGTGAGGTGTAAACACCTTCATAATTTTCTGTGACCTGACCAGTGTAGAAACCCTGATAATCCTCTAGATTTCCACCCGCATAATCACCAATGTATTCTTGATCAATCTGACCAATATACTCACCGATATAATTTTCTGCGTTCTCGCCTTGATAACCACCTTCATAGGTCTCGGTTAATTGGCCAGTATAGAACCCTTGGTAATCTTCGACGATGCCGCCTTCATAGTCACCAATGTATTCTTCTGCGTTAGCGCCCGTGTAATCACCGATGTATGATTCTTCATTTTCACCAGTGTAAATACCTTGATAATCTTCGGCAAGTTGACCAGTATAGAACCCTTGGTAGTCTTCCAGAGAACCACCAGAATAATCACCGATGTACTCCTCAGGAATTTGACTTGTATAAAGCCCTTGGTAATTCTCTTCGTCTTCGCCAGTATACAACCCTTGATAAGCAATGTCAACCTGACCTGTGTACAGACCTTCGTATTGCTCTAGTTCAACACCACCGTATTCACCAACATAGTTTTCAATTTGGTCGCCTTCATAAGAAGTGGCGTATGTCTCTTCTGCTTGATTAACATAATCCCCAGTGTAGTCTTCTGATTCGACTCCACCGTATTCACCGACATAATCAACCTGATATGCTCCAGTGTAATCAGAGGCATACTGACTTTCATACAAAGATTCATATACTTCGCCCGAGTATCCCGCAGGACCAGTATTTCGCAATCGTGGATTCGGTGAAGGCTCATAACTTTCAAAGTCTGTTTCACCAGTGTATGATGACGTATAGAATTGCTCATCTGCTTCTGCCTGATAGGTGCTTACATATTGAGCACCGTATTGTTTCACATATGTCGATTCGTATACAGAAACATATCGTGACACATATTCGTCGGCATAAGCGACAACGTAATCACCTTCATAATTACCTTCGTAATCAGAAACGTAATTGTTTACATATTCGCCTTGAAATTCAGCAGTGTAATCAGCCGTATACGAAGGAGAGTAGTCTCCAATGTATCCGCCCGTATAGGTTGTTACATATTCGGCTTCGTATTCTTTATTATAAAACTCTTGACTGATATAGGCTTGAGCAGAAATATAATCGAGACGAGTGTCAAGAGCATATCCACGAGGAACCCAAACACCAGGATCTGTTGGTGCTCCCTGTGCGCTAGAACGAAGTTGATATGTTCCAATACCCGTTTCCATGATAACACGCTTGGCTCTCTCACCATACGTGAAATCAATCTGAGCATCGGTCATCTCTTGTAAACCCGCAAAGATTCCGTTCTGTCGTCGTACTGTAAGTGACTTTATCTTTTCTGGTTCAACGTCAGTTTTCTTGATCCAAATGCTGTACCCAATAGATGAACCGTCAGCACGAGTATCAATGAATATGTTTTGAAGATGAACTTGCCAATCGTCTCCAGGAGAATCAGCGGCTAGACGGAATGTGCCAGGTCTTTCGTTGGTGACAATATTTGAAATGATATCTTCGCACAAACGATCGAGTTCGTACTCATTCATTTCTTTCAAGCCATTTCTGACTCGATCAAAGTAAACTGGATTACGCTTGTCAGGTCCAGTCTCTTGAATAGGACCTTTGCTTTGGAACAAGCGAGTTGAAATAGTAGATACGCCAAAGGCGTTTGAAGACTCTGTTCGAATGAAACCTTCGAAT
>Ga0102963_1000154_pt1 | contig 28034 bp, 29 predicted proteins | sample SalPon2_C_H2O_MG_2_FD_84522 | JGI IMG/M metagenome (GOLD analysis project Ga0102963, IMG submission 84522) | Salt pond water microbial communities from South San Francisco under conditions of wetland restoration - Salt Pond MetaG SF2_C_H2O_MG | ecosystem: Environmental > Aquatic > Non-marine... | reverse complement strand
ATTGGTATAAACACTAATCAAATAAGGGTTATACCGGATGAAAAAAACACAATTATTGAGAGTGTGAATGAACTAAGAGCCAAAAATGATTACTTATTTACAACTGGAGGAATAGGTCCAACACATGACGATATTACCGCAGATAGTATCGCGGAAGCTTTTAAAGTCGATCTAGAGGTTAATATAGAAGCATATGATGTTTTAGAAAAATATTATAAAAAAATTGGATCAGAATTTAATGAGGTTCGTCAAAGAATGGCAAGGATACCGAAGGGGGCAACATTAATTGAAAATTCTATTTCTGCAGCACCTGGTTTTAAAATTGAAAATGTTTTTGTATTTGCAGGAATTCCAAAAATTATGAAGTCAATGTTAGAAGACTCCATAAAACATTTAAATAAAGGCAAATTAATACACACAATATCTATTAAGGTTGATGCTGTTGAAGGTGATATTGCACCAGTATTGAAATCATTAAATGACGAAAACGAAAATATAAAAATTGGAAGTTATCCATTTTTTAACTCTAATAATGATTTCGGTGTTAGCGTTGTTATAAAATCAATAGATAAAGGCTTTTTAATTTTAGCAGAAGAAAAATTTAAAAATTATTTATCTAAAAATTCATTAAATTTCAAGTAAATAGAAGGTGATGATGTCAAAAAAAATTCTATATGAAGGTAAAGCAAAGCAACTTTTCGAAACAGAAAAACCATTTGAATTAGTACAATTTTTTAAAGATGATGCAACAGCGTTTAATAAAAAAAAACATGAAATAATTGATAGCAAAGGTGTATTAAATAATTTAATTAGCGAATTTATTTTTACTTATCTTGGTGACAATAATATTCCAAACCACTTCATTGAAAGATTAAGTCTAAGAGAACAATTAATAAAGAAAGTTGAAATAATTCCAATTGAGGTAGTTATAAGAAATATTGCTGCAGGTACTTTTTCAAAAAGATTTGGAATTGAAGAAGGAAAAAATCTGCCAGAGACATTAATAGAGTTTAATTTAAAAGATGATGAAAATGACGATCCTCTTGTTTCCGAAGAACACATGAAAGTTTTTGGATGGGCTAAAGAAGATGAAATTGAAACAATGAAAAAATATGCATTTGAAATTAATACTCTTCTTAAGAAACTTTTTAAAAAAATAAATATTACTCTTGTTGATTTTAAAATTGAATTCGGAAGATATTATTCAAACAATAACTATGAAATTATCCTTGCTGATGAAATAAGCCCAGACTCATGCCGCCTTTGGGACATGAGTTCAAATGAAAAATTAGATAAAGACAGATTTAGAAGAAATATAGGTGGATTAATTGAGGCTTACAAAGAAGTGGCGACTCGTTTAGAAATAGATCTCTCAGATATTTAAAAAGTTGATTAAAATTTAATGAAAGCACTTGTAAAAATTATGCCTAAGAAAGGTGTCCTAGATCCCCAAGGAAAGGCAATAGAAAAATCATTAAACCAATTAGGTTTTGCTCAAATCAATAAAGTTATTCAGGGAAAATTGATCGAGATTGAAATAGACTCTACAGATGAAGCAAATGCAAAAAAAATATTAGAAGATGCAAGTAAGAAACTATTGGCCAATTTGGTAATTGAGGATTATGAAATTACTATTTTAAAGGGTGAATAATGGAAATATCAGTAATTGTTTTCCCCGGCTCTAATTGCGACAGAGATATTGCTGTTTCTCTAAAAAAATTTTCTAAGCAAAATCCTAAAATGATATGGCATAAAGAAAGGTCCTTACCAAAAAGTGATTTAATTGTTCTGCCTGGAGGTTTCTCTTACGGCGATTATTTAAGATGCGGATCAATGGCTGCAAACAGTCCAATAATGTCCGAGGTAATTAAAAATGCTGAAAGTGGGGCTTATATAATTGGAATTTGTAATGGATTTCAAATTTTGACAGAAACAAATTTATTACCTGGAACTCTAATAAGAAATAGAGAATTATCATTTATTTGTAAGAATTTATCACTGAAGGTAGAAAATTCAGAAACAGGCTTTACTCATAAATACTCAAATAAAGAGATAATTGAAATCCCAGTCGCACACAATGAAGGCAACTATTTTGCTGATAAAAATATTATCGATAATATTGAGGATAAAAATCTTATTGCATTCAGGTATTGCGATGAAAATGGTTTGGTGAACGATGAGACAAATCCCAATGGTTCAAAAAATAATATTGCTGGGATAATTAATGAAAAAGGAAATATCCTCGGGATGATGCCTCATCCTGAGAGAGCTACTGACAAAACTGCAGGTTTAATTGATGGAGAAAAATTTTTCATCTCAATCTTAGAGTCAATCCAATGATTAAAATTACCAAAGAGTTAATAGATGAGCATGGTATAAATAATGAAGAGTATAACTTTATTCTTGAATCTCTTAATAGAGAGCCAACTATAACTGAACTAGGTATTTTTTCTGCAATGTGGTCAGAGCACTGTTCCTATAAATCCTCTAAAACATGGTTAAAAAAATTACCCACCAGTAACGATAAAGTAATTCAAGGGCCAGGTGAAAACGCAGGAGTAATTGATTTGGGTAACGGTGATGCTGCTGTTTTTAAAATGGAAAGTCATAATCATCCATCTTTTATTGAGCCATATCAAGGGGCTGCAACAGGTGTTGGTGGAATTATGCGTGATGTATTTACAATGGGTGCAAGACCAGTAGCTCTTTTAAATTCTATCAGATTTGGTGATGTTAAAAACACTAAAACAAAACATTTACTTACAGGAGTTGTTTCGGGCATAGGTGGTTATGGAAATTGCATGGGTGTTCCAACAGTAGGTGGGGAGGTTGAGTTTAATTCATGTTATAATGATAATATTTTAGTCAATGCAATGTGTGTGGGAATTGCTAAAATTAATAAGATTTTTTATTCCAAGGCATCCGGCATAGGTAATTCAGTTGTTTATGTAGGATCTAAAACAGGTAGAGATGGAATTCATGGTGCAACAATGGCATCAGCAGAATTTGATGACTCCTCTGATGAAAAAAGACCAACTGTTCAAGTAGGCGATCCTTTCGCAGAAAAACTTCTTCTTGAGGCGTGTTTAGAGTTAATGAAAGAAGATATTATTATTGCAATCCAAGATATGGGGGCGGCAGGCTTAACATCTTCTGCTGTGGAAATGGCAAGCAAAGGAAATGTTGGTATTGATTTAAACTTGGATAATCTTCCGTGCAGAGAAACATTCATGACTGCTTACGAAATGATGCTCTCAGAAAGTCAGGAAAGAATGCTAATGATAATTGAGCCAGAAAAAGAGAAAGAAGCAAAATCTGTTTTTGATAAATGGGGCTTAGATTTTGCAACAATCGGAGTATTAACCGATACTAATCGTATAATAATTAACCATGAAAATGAAAAAAAAGCTGACATACCTCTTAATATTTTAGAAAGTGGCGCACCTTCATATGACAGACCTTATAAAATAGTTACTAATTCAGAAATCGACCAGTCTTATCTTTTAAAGTCAGATGAAAAAGTAATTAATATTTTAAGAAAACTAATATCATCTCCAAACTTATGCAGCAGAAGATGGGTATGGGAACAATACGACCACATGGTTATGAATGATACTGTTCTAAGGCCAGGTGGAGACTCTGCAATTATCAGAATTCATGACACTAATAAAGCATTAGCTGTTTGTTCGGACTCTACTCCTAGGTATTGTGCAGCTGATCCAATAGAAGGTGGAAAACAAGTGGTAGCTGAATCTTGGAGAAACATTACATCAGTGGGAGCAAAGCCAATTGCTATTACTGATTGTATGAATTTCGGAAATCCTGAGAAAGAAGAAATAATGGGACAATTTGCTGGCGTCATCACGGGAATGATTGAGGCATGTAAAATATTAGACTATCCCGTCGTTTCAGGAAATGTTTCATTATATAATGAAACAAACGGAAAAGGAATTAACCCTACCCCAGCAATTGGTGGAGTTGGACTATTGGATAGCCTTGATCACTTTTCTACGCCAAGCATAAAAAGAGAAAATGACAATATAATTATTCTAGGCGAAACAAAGGGGCACTTGTGCCAATCAATATACGCTTATGAAATTTTTGGTGATAGCAAAGGTTTGCCTCCTAAAGTAGATCTTTTAATGGAAAAAAAAATTGGTGATACAGTAAGGGACTTAGTAAAAAAATTAAAAATTGATACTGTGCATGACATTTCTGATGGAGGCCTTCTAATTGCACTTACAGAAATGTCGGTGGCAGGAAATATAGGCTTTAACTTGAATATTAACCAAAAAAACCTTAATAACGGCTTTCTTTTTGGTGAAGATCAAGGAAGGTATATTATATTAGTTGAAGATAAAAATTTATCTGAAACTATTGAATATATTAAAAAAAATAACATATCTTATTCAAGTATTGGCAAAAGTTATGGAAAAAAAATTAAAATTGATAAAAATAATGAAGCAGATATTGAAGAAATAAGAGATCTCTATGAGAATTGGTTTGAAAACTACCTAAAGGTTAATTAAATGGGCATGACAAAAGATGAATTATTTGAAATTCTAGATAATGGTTTTTCAGAATCGGTTATTGAAATTCAAGATTTGGCTGGAGATAATGATCATTATGCAGTAAAAATTATATCAAATGAATTCAAGGGGTTAAATAAAATTAAACAGCACAAACTTGTTTATGATGTGTTAGGAAAAAAAATGGGCTATACCCTTCATGCCCTTTCAATCAAAACTGAAGTACCAAAGGAATAACTTATGGATCAAAAAATTAAAGAATCAATTGAACTAGATATTAACTCTAATGATGTTCACTTATTTATGAAAGGAACGCCTTTATTCCCTCAGTGTGGTTTTTCAAGTACAGTTGTTCAAATTTTAACTTATTTAGAAGTACCTTTTACAAGCACCAATGTTCTTGAAGATGAAGGTATTAGGGAAGGAATTAAAGAATTTTCTAATTGGCCAACTATTCCTCAACTTTATATTAAAGGTGAGTTAATGGGTGGATGCGACATCATTAAAGAAATGTTTGAAAATGGTGAACTTCAAGAAGTTTTTAAAAACGAAAATTTGTTAAACCAGTAATTTAGTTTCTTGAATAAAACTCAACAACAAGGTTTGGTTCCATTTGAACAGGATAAGGAACCTCAGTAAGATTTGGTATTCTTGTAATTTTTGCTGTCATTTTTTTACCATCAACTTCGATATAATCAGGTATATCTCTTTCTGAACTCTCAATACCCCTAAGAACAACCTCTAAACCTTTAGATTTATCCTTAATTTCAATTATATCAGTAGTTTTAACCCTATAAGATGGAATATTAACTCTTCTTCCATTAACCTTTACATGACCATGGTTAATAAACTGTCTAGCTGAAAAAACAGTGGGAACAAACTTAGCCCTGTAAACAATTGCATCCAAGCGTCTTTCTAAAAGGCCAATTAAATTTTCAGATGTGTCACCTTTTATTCTCTCGGCTTCTTTAAAAATTCTTTTAAATTGTTTCTCGGTAATATTGCCATAATATCCTTTGAGCTTTTGTTTAGCTCTCATTTGCAATCCAAAATCTGATAGCTTTCCTTTTCTACCTTGGCCATGTTGACCTGGTCCATAAGACCTAAGGTTGATAGGGCTTTTAGGACGTCCCCATATGTTTTCGCCCATACGCCTGTCGATTTTATACTTAGCTTGTATTCTTTTAGTCATTAATACCTCAAAACTCTCAAAGAAAATTAAATCTTTATTTAAACGGGATTTAGTAAAGATAATATAACATTAAGTCAATGTTCTTTATTATGTTTATTTGAGTTTCCATCAGCAATTTTTTTTATATTTTTAATCTTTTCTTCATTATATTCATTGCTTGGCCACCTAAGTAAGGCCGTAATTACACCTCTTAATGTTTTTACCTCCTGATCTGTTAAATTTGAACGATTAAAAATATTTCTTATGTTCATCATCATTGTAGGTTTTTTTTCTATAGGCTTTAAAAAACCAGAATCATCTAGCGCCCTCTCTAGATGATTAAAAAAAGATATTAAATCTTTTTTGTTAGCAGGAAAGCTGTCAGGTATAACTATTTCTTCCTTTGCATAACTTACACCAAATCGATTTAACTCGGAAACAACTAAAATTACTGCTTGAGCAAGATTTAAGGATGAAAAATTTTTATTAGTTGGTATTTCAATAATTTCGTCTGTTAATGAAATTTGATGGTTTGTTAAACCAGATTTCTCTCTACCAAAAATAAATGCAATTTTTTGTTTCATTTCTAACTTTTTGTATGACTTTTCAGCCATTTTCTCCAAACCATTAACTGGCTTTACCATGTCTCTAGGGCGAATAGTTGTTGAGAAAGCAAAATTAAATTCAGACATGGCATCTTCTAAATTTTTAAAGACTCTTGTCTTTTCTATGACTTTAATAGCACCTGCAGCTGCTTTGATGGCATACTCATTTGGCCAATCATCTCTTGGATTTACTAATATAAGGTTCTCAAACCCAAAATTAAGCATTGCTCTAGCAGTAGTGCCAATATTTTCACCAAGCTGAGGTTCAACCAAAATTATTGATATATTATTTTTTAAAATTTTTTTTTCCATTATTTAATTTTTATATTATTATTTTGTTAATCATGTTGAAATAACAAATCTATGTGTTATTGAGTAACATTATTTAAAAAATTATCTAGTGGAAATTTGAATGTCCAAAATAAAAGTAGAAAATCCCGTTGTTGATTTAGACGGCGATGAAATGACAAGAATAATATGGAAACTAATAAAAGAAAAACTAATCCTCCCATATTTAGACATTGATATTCAATATTATGATTTAGGAATACAAAGTCGTGATGAAACTGATGATCAAATTACTATAGACTCTGCAGAAGCAATCAAAAAATGTGGCGTTGGAATAAAATGCGCAACTATTACCCCTGATGAAGATAGAGTTGAAGAATTTAACTTAAAAAAAATGTGGAAATCACCAAACGGTACTATAAGAAATATTTTAGATGGTACTGTTTTTAGAGAACCAATTCTTTGTCAAAATATTCCTCGGTTAGTTCCAGGCTGGACTCAACCAATTGTAGTTGGGCGTCATGCCTTCGGCGACCAATATAGGGCCACAGATTTTGTTGTACCTTCAAAAGGAAAGTTATCCATAAAATGGGAATCTGAGGATGGGAATGAATCAATTGAAGAAGATGTTTATGATTTTCCGGGTGGTGGTATTGCTTTAGGAATGTATAACACAGATGAGTCCATTATGAATTTTGCAAGGGCTTGTATGAACTACGGCTTAAATAGAGAATGGCCTGTGTATTTATCAACAAAAAATACAATTTTAAAAGCTTATGATGGACGTTTTAAAGATTTGTTTCAAAAAGTATTTGAAGAAGAGTATGAAGATCAATTTAAAGGAAAAAATATCATATATGAACACAGATTAATCGATGACATGGTTGCTTGTGCATTAAAATGGTCTGGAGCATTTATTTGGGCTACAAAAAATTATGATGGAGACGTTCAATCAGATACAGTAGCGCAAGGTTTTGGTTCGTTGGGATTAATGACTAGTGTGTTAATGACTCCTGATGGTAAAACTGTTGAAGCAGAGGCTGCTCATGGAACAGTAACCCGCCACTATCGCTTACACCAAGAAGGAAAAGAAACCTCAACCAACTCCATTGCTTCAATTTTTGCTTGGACTCGAGGTCTGCAGCATAGGGCAAAGCTTGATGATAATGAAAAATTGAAAGAATTTGCGTTAAAGTTAGAAAAGGTTTGTATAAGAACTGTTGAAAAAGGATCTATGACAAAAGACTTAGCCTTACTTGTTGGGCCGCAACAAGATTGGCTTACAACAGAACAATTTTTAGATAAAGTTGACAGTAATCTTCAGGCTGAAATGGAAAAAAATTAACTTTTATTTTTTATTTTCATAATTAAAGTTTTCTTCGCTTCATCAACCATATCAATATCAGTTCCCCCTGCAAGGGCCATATCTCTTCTTCCTCCACCACCTTTACCCTTCATGACTTCAGAGACAATATTAACAAGCTCAACAGAGTCATAATCATCTATTATGTCATCAGTCACACCCATGGCGATTGTAACTTTATTATCATCTGAGCTGATTATACAAATAATTGAATTATTATAATCTTTTTTACACTCATCAATTAAAACTCTTAAGTTTTTGCCATCAACATTTTTTACGAAATCAAAAAATAAACTGACCTTGCCTAATTCTATAATTTCTCCGTCTAAAACATTTTTAGATATAGTTTCGATAGATTTCTTATTTGATTTTTTATCTTCTTTGGCTTTCTTTTGAGTTAGTATTTTTTCAATTAGAGCTTCTGATGTATCTACCATTGAGCCAGTTACTGCTTCTAATCTTCTTATACCAGAAGCAACAGAGCTTTGAGCAGTTAATTTGAATGATCCTATTTCACTTAAAGAATCAACATGAGTGCCACCACATAATTCCATTGAAAAATTATCTTCTCCCATTGAAAGAACTCTAACCGAATCGTCATATTTCTCGCCAAATAGTGCTAAAGCTCCTTTCTCAACTGCTTTATCATATGATAAAACTTCGGTTTTTACTTTTGAATTACTACTTATTTGTTCATTAATAATTGATTCAATTTTTAAAAGATCATCATACTCAAGAGGGGTATTATGACTAAAATCAAAACGTAATTTTTTAGAAGTAACCTGCGATCCTTTCTGTGTTACATGTTCACCAAGAACTTGTCTAAGTGCCTCATGAAGAAGGTGTGTTGATGAGTGGTTAAGCTTAATTTTATTTCTATGATTTTGATCAATACAAAGATTTAAAATATCATTTTTTTGAATTTGTCCTTTTTTAAGGATACCTATATGAGCATGAAAACTGTTAATTTTTTTCTTAGTATCAGTAACATTAAATTCAGTATCATTACCGGATATTATCCCTATATCACCAACTTGGCCTCCACTTTCAGCATAAAAAGGAGTTTGATTAAAAATTAAAATTCCTTCATCACCCTCTTCAATTTTATTTACAAGCTTACCATTAGAAATTATAGAAACAACTTGAGCAGATAATTCACTCTCTTTATAGCCAAGAAATTCTGTTTTTTTATTAACATCTAAAACTTCAAACCATATTTCATCAGTTTTTTTCTCGCCTGAACCAAGCCAAGATTTCTTTGCGTCATCTTTTTGTTTTTTCATCGATATGTCAAATTGATCTTTATCAAGCGACAAACCTTTGTCTCTTAATAAATCCTCAGTCAAATCAATTGGAAATCCATAGGTGTCATATAACTTAAAGGCTGTTTTACCATCAAAAATATCGCCAGAGTATAGATCTTTAGCTTCCTCCTCAAGAATCTTTAAACCTCTAGACAAGGTTGATAAAAACTTATCTTCCTCACTGTGGAGGGTTAGATTTATAAGTTTTTCCGCCCTAACTAGCTCATTGTAGGGATCACCCATAAGATTTATAATTAATTTAGAAAGATCAAATAATATTGGTTTATCAAAGCCTAGCTTATGAGAATGACGCATGGCTCTTCGCATTATTCTTCTTAGAACATAACCTCTACCCTCGTTTGAAGGAATTACACCATCAGCAATTAAGAAAGAAATGGACCTTAAGTGATCAGCAATTATTCTAAAGCTAGAAATATTTTCATTATTTATTTTAACTTTAATTTGCTCTTCAATGCTATTTATTAACAATTGAAAAATATCAGTATCAAAACTACTAGTTTTACCTTGAAGAACCGCAGAGACCCTCTCAAGACCCATACCTGTATCAATTGAAGGTTTTGGAAGTGGAGTTTGCTCTTGGTTTTCTTTTTTTAAATATTGCATAAAAACAAGGTTCCAAATTTCTACAAATCTATCACCGTCTTCATCTTTTGATCCAGGAGGTCCACCTTTTACACTTTCGCCATGATCATAAAATATTTCAGAACAAGGGCCGCAAGGTCCTTCAGATCCCATCGACCAAAAATTATCATTTGTTGAAATTTTTATAATTTTTTCATCCGAAAAACCAGATACTTTTTTCCATATTTTTGAGGCTTCATCGTCCTCATGAAATACTGTAATTAATAGACGGTCTTTTGGTATTTCAAACTTATTTGTTAGAAGTTCCCAAGCTAAATATATTGCCTCTTCTTTAAAATAATCTCCAAAAGAAAAATTTCCAAGCATTTCAAAAAAAGTTAAATGCCTTGCTGTATGACCTACATTATCTAAATCATTATGTTTACCACCAGCTCTTACACATTTTTGAGAACTAGCAGCTCTTTTATTTTCTGGTTTTTGATTTCCTATGAAGTAATCTTTAAAAGGAACCATACCTGCGTTTACAAACATTAAAGTTGGATCATTTTGAGGAATTACAGGACTTGACGGTAAAACGGTATGATTATTTTTTTCAAAAAAATCTAAAAATTCAGTCCTTATTTCATTTAAATTTGTCATATTGTGCCAAGATAATAGATTAATACTAGCTTAGCACAATATTTAGACTATTTATTATTTCTTGCAATAATTTACTTTGCTAGTGAAACACTCTCTTCTTCACTACTCTTATTGGCTTCATTCACTTGTGCCTTAGAGGTAGCCTTATCCTTTATTAAGGAAGGATCAATTTTCAAACCAGCACTTTCACGAATAGATATCTCTATTGCTGCTGAAATATCAGGGTTTTCTTCAAGAAACGTCTTAACATTTTCCCTTCCTTGCCCCATACGTTCACCTTCATACGAATACCAAGTACCGGACTTTTCAATTATCCCTGCTTCAACACCAATATCAATTATTTCACCTTTTTTCGAAATGCCTTTTCCATAGAGAATATCAAACTCAATTGTTTTGAATGGTGGAGCAACTTTATTCTTTACAACTTTTACTCGAGTTTGATTACCAACAATATCTTCACGATCTTTGAGGGCTCCAATACGTCGGATATCCAATCTGACAGTTGAATAGAATTTTAATGCATTTCCACCAGTTGTTGTTTCTGGACTTCCAAACATAACACCTATTTTCATTCTTATTTGATTAATAAAAATAATCATACAGTTAGTTTTTGAAATCGATGCTGTTAATTTTCTTAAAGCTTGACTCATTAAACGTGCCTGGAGACCAGGAAGGCTATCACCCATTTCGCCATCTAATTCAGCCTTTGGTGTTAAAGCTGCTACAGAGTCTATAACAATAACGTCAACTGCAGCAGATCGAATTAAAGTATCGGCAATTTCAAGAGCTTGTTCACCATGATCGGGTTGTGAAATTAACAAATCCTCAACCTCTACACCAAGGTTTCGTGCGTAAATTGGGTCGAGAGCATGTTCCGCATCAATAAAACCACAAACACCACCGGCTTTCTGTGCCTCAGCAATAGCATGTAATGCCAAAGTTGTTTTACCTGAACTTTCTGGACCATATATTTCAATCACTCTTCCCTTTGGAAAACCGCCTATTCCAAGGGCAATATCAAGCCCAAGAGAGCCCGATGAGACACCTTCTATTTCAGTTATGGCTTTATCACCACCTAGTTTCATGATGGAACCCTTACCAAACTGTTTCTCTATTTGTCCAAGAGCAGCTTCTAGCGATTTTGATTTATCCATTTCTTTATTTCCTTTAGTTTCTACAGCTTTAAGTGATTCTTTCATTTTTGTTACTCCAATTTTTTTAAGAAGATTGATAAGTACATTTGTACTACTTTTGTTCTATTTTTGCAATGACAATTAAATAATTGAATTTATTATATAAAATGAATTTTGTTCTTATTATGATCTATTTATTTTATAAAAAAAGAAATATCGATTCGAAGGAAAATATTAGTCATCTCTGTAAACCTTTTCTTTTCTTTCATGTCGTTCTTGAGAATCTATAGATAAAGTAGCAATTGGTCTCGCTATCAAGCGTTTTAGACCAATATTTTCACCTGTTTCTTCACAATAACCGTAAGAGCCATCATCAATACGAGAGAGAGCTTCATCAATTTTAGAAATCAACTTTCTTTGACGATCTCGCGCCCTTAATTCAAGGGATCGATCAGTCTCAGAAGATGCTCTGTCAGCTAAATCAGAGAAATTAACAACTTCTTTCTGAAGATTATTGAGTGTTTCTCTAGTCTCCTGAATAATATCATTACGCCAAGCAAGCAATTTACGCCTAAAAAATTCTTTTTGCTTGGCATTCATAAAAGGTTCTTTTTCAGAAGGTGTATATCCCTTTGGTAAACGAGTAACCATTGTAATCCTCTTTACTAAGAAGTTGGTTCTTAAAGCATATGAGTTAAAATCTCAAGTAAGATTCGTAATAATCATAGTTGATATTAGATATTTTGATGATTAGATTATCTTTCTTATTTATTATAAAATTTATTAGAGGTGAAAAATGAAGTTCGAAGGAACAAAAGATTATATAGCAACAGAAGATCTTCGTATCGCTGTAAATGCTGCAGTTACACTTGAAAGACCATTATTAATAAAAGGTGAACCAGGAACAGGTAAAACTGTTTTAGCAGAAGAAGTTTCTAAAGCATTAAAAATGCCTTTAATAACATGGCATATAAAATCAACAACAAAAGCCCAACAGGGTCTTTATGAATATGACGCTATAACAAGACTTAGAGATTCTCAGCTTGGGGATGAAAAAGTTAAGGATATTAAAAATTACATTAAACAAGGAAAGCTATGGGAAGCATTTGAGTCTAATGAAAGACCAATTTTATTGATTGACGAAATTGATAAGGCTGATATTGAATTCCCAAATGATTTACTTCAAGAGTTAGATAGGATGGAGTTCTTTGTTTATGAAACCAATGAAACAATTAAAGCTACAAAAAGACCAGTTGTAATTATAACATCAAATAATGAGAAAGAATTACCAGATGCATTTTTAAGAAGATGCTTTTTTCACTATATTTCTTTTCCAGATGCAGAGACAATGGAAAAAATTGTAGACGTTCATTACCCTAAAATTAAATCAAAATTAGTTGCTGAGTCTCTTAAGGTTTTTTATGAATTAAGAGATGTTCCTGGAATAAAGAAAAAACCATCTACATCAGAGCTTTTGGACTGGCTTAAATTACTTATGAACGAAGATATTAAACCGGAAATGTTAAGAGAAAAAAATGCCAATAACCTTATACCTCCATTGCATGGTGCCTTGTTAAAGAATGAACAAGATGTTCATCTTTTTGAAAGATTAGCATTCTTAGCTAGAAGAGAGAATGGATAGTAATTTTCGATGTTTGTTAATTTTTTTCATGAATTAAAAAATGCTAACCTGCCAGTCTCTCTAAGAGAATATTTAACTCTTTTGGAGGCGATGGATAAGGGTATACCTAATAGAAAAATTGAAGAATTCTATTATTTATCAAGATCAACACTTGTTAAAGATGAAAAAAATCTTGATAAATTTGATCAAGTTTTTGGCCATGTCTTCAAAGGCCTAGAGTCTTTAGAGTCTGACGAAATTGCTGAAATTCCTGAGGAATGGTTGAAAACATTAAATGAAAAATTCCTTACCGAAGAAGAAAAACAAAAAATTGAGTCCATGGGCGGTTGGGATAAATTAATGGAAGAATTAAAAAAACGACTTGAAGAACAAGAAAAAAGACATGAGGGAGGCTCTAAATGGATTGGAACAGGAGGCACATCTCCATATGGATCTGATGGCTACAATCCTGAAGGAATTAGAATAGGGCAAAAAGAAAATAAAAATTATAAAGCTGTAAAAGTTTGGGATAAAAGAGAATTTAAGAATTTAGACAAAGATGTCGAAATTGGTACTAGAAATATAAAAGTCGCGTTAAGAAGATTAAGAAAATTTGCTAGAGACGGCGCTGCAGATACCCTTGACCTTCCTGGAACAATTAAAAATACCGCTGATAAGGGATATTTAGATATATCGCTTGTACCTGAAAGAAGAAATAAAGTTAAAGTCTTATTATTTTTTGACATCGGTGGCTCAATGGATATGCATGTTAAGCTTTGTGAAGAGCTTTTTTCTGCAGCTAAAACCGAATTTAAAAATATGGAAAGTTTTTATTTTCATAATTGTTTATATGAAAGTGTCTGGAAAGATAATAGAAGAAGGCATACCGAAAAAATTGATACATGGGATATCTTACATAAATATTCATCAGATTATAAAGTAATCTTTGTGGGAGATGCGTCAATGAGTCCGTATGAAATTACTTACCCAGGTGGTAGTGTTGAACATTGGAACGAAGAAGCTGGTGCAGAATGGTTGCAAAGAATTACCGATATTTATCAAAATGTAATATGGATAAATCCAGTTGAGACAAAGCACTGGGAATTTACTCCTTCCACCCAAATTATAAGTCAGATTATTTCTGATAGAATGTACCCATTAACGCTTGATGGTTTAGATAAAGGTATGAAAGAGTTAAGTCGAAACAAATGAGGAAAAAATGAAAAAAACTATAATTTTAACATTAATAATTTTCCTTTCTTCTTGTGTTTCTCAGCAAGCATTGGAAGAAAGAGCAGCGTTAAGAGATAAAATTGATCACGAAGAGTGTATAAAATTATCTTTTATTGAAGGAACTGAGGCTTATGGTTCATGTAGATTGACCCTAAAATCAATTAGAGCTCAAGATAAAAACACTGATGCAATTAGAAGAAATGGCCTAGATAACCGATTCTGTAATAGGTACTATTGCTGGTAAAATTTTATGAATAGTAAAGTAATACAAACTGATGTCGTAATTATCGGTGCTGGGCCCGTAGGTCTGTTTGCAGTATTTGAACTAGGCTTATTAGATATGAAATGCGACATTATCGATATCCTTGATAAGCCTGGTGGACAATGCGCAGAATTATACCCTGATAAACCTATATATGATATTCCAGGAATACCAGAAATATCGGGCGATGAGCTAACCAAATCACTATTAGAGCAAATCAAACCTTTTAATCCAGAATTCCACTTGTCAACTATTGTGAGCGAACTCAGACAAATTGACAATGATTTATGGGAGGTAATTACAGATACAGATAAAATTTTTCATACAAAAGTAATTGTTATTGCTGCAGGAGGAGGAAGCTTTCAGCCAAAAAAACCTCCTATTGAAGGAATTGATAATTATGAAGGTAAATCTGTTTTCTACTCCATTAAAAATATAGAAAACTTCATAGATAAAGAAATTGCTATCGTTGGTGGTGGTGACTCTGCCCTAGATTGGGCTCTAACGCTTCATGAAAAATCAAAAAATTTAACCCTTATTCATAGAAGAAAGGATTTTAGAGCTGCTCCTGACACAGTTAATAAAGTTATGAAGCTAATTGATGACGGATCTATCAATTTTGAATTAGGTCAAGTTAAAGAATTAATTGGCGATGATAATAAACTGAACAAAATTATATGCAGGGATAAAGAAGAGGAAAAAGAAATTAATTGTGAAGTAATGCTTCCTTTCTTTGGTTTAACAATGAAATTAGGGCCAATAGCTAATTGGGGTTTAAATTTAGAGCTTAATCTAATTAAAGTTAATACTGAAACATTTGAAACAAATCAAAAAGGTATTTTTGCAATTGGTGATATTAATTACTACCCTGGAAAATTAAAATTAATACTTTGTGGATTTCACGAGGGTGCCTTAATGGCTCAAAAAGCACATGAATATATTTATCCAGATAAAAAAGTTATATTTCAATACACAACTTCTAGTACAAAATTACAAAAAAAACTTGGGGTTAAATAATTAAAATTGTTTTTCTGGTAATTTTACAATCAGACCATCAAGCTCATCGGTAATTTTTACCTGGCAAGATAATCTACTGTTATCCTCTACATCAAAAGCAAAATCTAGCATATCAGTTTCCATATCAGCAGCTTCACCTGTTTTATCAAGCCATTCTTTATCAATATAAACATGGCAGGTTGCGCAAGCACACGCCCCTCCGCAATCGGCATCAATTCCTGGAATACTATTATTTATAGCAGCTTCCATTACAGTTGAACCAGTATCTGCTTCAACTGAATATTCTGTTCCATTAAATTCAATAAAATTTATTTTAACCATGCTGTATTTACTTCCTAAAATTACAAAATAATAAGCAATGTTTATAAATGTTCTTAAAATATATTCAAATCAAAATTTTAAAAAAATATGAATATTAAATAATTATTAAAACCATGATACAAAGCTTCATGAAAAAAATGAGTGACAAACCCTTAAGAATATTAATGCCTAGCTACAGAAGTCATCCCTTTACAGGAGGCCAAGGTATTTACATGCGTTTAGTTACAAAGGCTATGGTGGAATTGGGCCACACAGTAGAAGTAATATCTGGACAGCCATATCCTATACTGGATGAAGGCGTCAAACTTACTAAATTGCCATCATTGGATCTGTATTCTTATGATAGTCCATTAAAAGCATTTAAATTTAAACTCCTAAAAGAGCCAATAGATCTCTATGAATGGCTGAGCCATTTAAGCGGGGGTTTTTCTGAGCCATATACATTTGGTGAAAGAATGGCGGTTTGGGGTAAGAAAAATTATAATAGATTTGATGTTGTTCACGATAATCAAACTTTATCTTATGGTTTGATAAAATTAAGGGATATGGGAGTTCCTGTTGTAGGTACAATTCATCATCCAATTACTATGGATAAAAGAATTGATATCAAACATGCTGAATCTTTATCACTAAAGCTACTGAAGTGGAGATGGTATAGCTTCTTAAAAATGCAAATAAAAGTTGCTAGAAAGCTAGATCCTATAATCGTAGTATCTGAAAATACCAGAAAAGATGTAGTCAAAGATTTTAAAATAGATCCAAAAAAAACAAGAAAAGTATTGCATGGAATAGATCACAAAACTTTCGAACCAATTCCATCTATTGAAAGAAAAAAAAATCAATTAATCACCACAGCAAGCGCTGATGTCCCCCTCAAAGGTTTAATTTATTTAATTAGGGCATATTCAGGCCTTCTAAATGACTTCCCCGATCTTTCCTTAATTGTTATAGGAAAATTAAGAGATGGGCCTACCAGCAAAGAATTGGATAAAAAAGGTATAAAAGATAAAGTAAAATTTATCTCTGACTTAACAAGCAGACAAATTGCAGAATTATATGCCGAATCAACTATTGCTGTTTCACCCTCTGTTTACGAGGGTTTTGGGTTTCCTGCAGGTGAAGCTATGTCTTGTGGAATTCCGTTAATTTCAACAAACGGAGGCTCTCTTCCTGAGGTTGTTGGTGAGTCAGGTATAATCGTACCTCACTCAAATCCAGATGAATTACAAAAAGCCATAAAAGAACTTATTTTATCACCTGAAAAAAGGAAAGAGCTTGGTGAAAAAGGTAGAAATAGAGTTTTAGAAAAATTTACTTGGAAAAGAGCCGCTAAAGAATTAGTTGATGTTTATAGAGAGGCAATTTCAAATGCTGACAATAGATCTAAATAAAATAAAAATAAAAGATGGCCATACAATTTTAGACTTAGGGTGTGGGAAAGGCAGGCATGTACATAAACTTTATTATTATAAAAAATGTCATGTTATTGGTTTAGACCTATCTTTTGATGATCTAAAAGTTACTTACCAAGGTTTTGAAACATATCCAGATATAACTAATGATCCTAAAAGACATTTTAATTTAATGGTTGGAAATGCCCTATCTCTTCCATTTAAAGATGAATCTTTTGATCAAATAATATGCTCAGAAGTTCTTGAGCATATTCCAGATTACAAAAAAGTAATTAGTGAAATTTATAGAGTAGCAAAAAAAGATGCGTATATTGGTATATCTGTTCCAAATCGTCTTCCTGAAAAAATTTGTTGGTATCTATCTGATGAGTATCATAACGAACCTGGCGGTCATATTCATATATTTGAAAATAAAAAACTTATTAATAATTTTAAAGAAAAAAATTTCTACTATTTATCAAAATCTTTTAGACATGGACTTCATTCACCATACTGGTGGTTAAAATGTTATGTAGGAGTTAAAAATGAGAAAAATTTCTTAGTAAATTTATATAAAAAATTTCTTGAGTGGGACATTTTAAGCAGACCAATGATAACTAGAATTTTAGAAAAATTATTTGATCCAATAATGGGAAAATCAGTAGTCCTGTATTTCAAAAAAGAGTCAAAATGATTAAGAAAATATCAATTAAGGATCAGACAAAATTCTTTAAAGGATCTTCAAAAAGAATAATTGAACTTCAAAAAAAAGATGGTTCAATTACATGGTTTAATGAGGGTGTTTTTGATGCATGGAATCATCTTGAGTCAGTTATGGCTTTAAATGTTCTTGGTTTTAAAAAAGAAAAAAATTTAGGATTTGAGTACTTAATAAACTCTCAACTTGATGATGGGTCTTGGTACGGACAACTTGGTAGTACAGTTGAATTTGATGAAGATACAGGATCCTTTGTTGGAAAAGAAAGTGATGCTGGAAGTTTTATAAGAGATACAAACTTTTCAGCATATATAGCCACCGCTTCTTGGCATGACTATTTAATTAATAAATCAAAAGAAGATCTCTTAAAGCTATGGCCCACTATCTATAATGCAATTAATTTTGTTATAGAAAATCAATCTGTAAATGGTGAAATAAGATGGGCGGCTGAAGATGAAAATGCTCCAAATGATGATGCGCTTGTTACAGGCTGTTGTTCTATATACAAAAGCCTTATATGTGCAATAAATTGTGCGAAAGTATTAGAAATAAATGTTAATGAATGGAGAGAATCTCTAAAAAATTTAGGCGATGCAATTAAAAATAAGCCAGAATTATTTGATAGAACTTGGGACTCTAAACAACGGTTTTCTATGGATTGGTACTACCCTATTCTTTGTGGTCTCGTCTCAAAAAAAGAGGCTAAAGAAAAGTTATTCAGTAAATGGGAAATATTTGTAGTAGATGGAATTGGCTGCAAATGTGTAAAAGATCAACCCTGGGTAACAATTGCTGAAACTGCAGAACTAGCCATAACATTAAAAAAAATTGGTGAAAGTAAACTAGCCGACGAAATGCTCTCTTATGCACATCAATGGAAAGATGAAAGTGGGGCTTATTGGATGGGGAGACAATATGAGCAAGAAGTTTTTTGGCCAAAAGAGAGACCTCCATGGACTTCTGCAGCAGTTATTTTAGCTTATGATACAATTTATGAATTAAGCGACGGGTCATCATTATTTTTAAATGATTTCTCATAAAATTTTTTTAAGTATTTTTAAAGACTTTACAGTCTCATATTCTTCAAACTTACCGGAATTTAATGCTAATAGATAAACTTCATAAGGTGGCCTTCCACCATCCTCAGGGTTAGGAAAGACATCATGAATAGCTAAAAACCCATCTTTCATAACTTTTTCATTCCAACTATTGAAGTCATTAAAGGCAGCTTCCTCACTATGCCCACCATCAATAAAAACCATCGAAAGATGAATTGTCCAAAATTTAGCTACTAAAATAGAATCAGAAACAATGGGAATAATAAAATTTTCTAAATTAAAATTTCTAATATTTTTTCTAAATTCTGGAAAAGTATTAATTTTTCCGGTCTCCGTATCAAATAATTCTTTATCATGATACTCCCAACCAATTTGATTTTCCTCCGATCCAGTATGATGATCAATTGCATAAAGGAGTGAATTATTTTTTTTACAAGCCTCTCCAATATAAATTGAAGATTTTCCGCAATATGATCCTATTTCAACAATTGGGCCTTTCTTTGATGCTTCAAGGGCAATCCTATAAAGACATTCACCCTCTTCAGGATCCATAAAACCTTTAATTGAATTTAATTTATTAAATCGTTTCAATGTTCTTCAATTTGGAAAAATAATTAGAAGACTCTTTTTTAACAATACTGGCTAAAATATAGACACCTATTAAATTTGGAATTGCCATTAAAAAGAGGGCCGCATCAGATAAGTCTATTACCTTTACTAAATCTAGAGAAGATCCAATGATAGCAAAAAGACAAAAAACAACCTTATATAAAGTTTCAATATTTTTAGACTCTCCAAAAATAAAAGTGACGGCCTTTACACCATAATATGACCATGAAATCATGGTGGAGAATGCAAAAAGAGTTGCAACTAAAGCAAGTAAATAAGGAAATGTTGGTAAGACAGTTCCAAATGCTTGAGAGGTCATTCTTGCACCTTCGATTTCTTGACCAGTTGTATAAACACCTGATGTAATAATTACTAGTGCTGTTAAAGTACAAATAATAACAGTATCTACAAAAGGTTCTAAAAGAGAGACTAATCCCTCAGTTGTTGGGTCATCCGTTTTTACCGCAGAATGCGCAATAGGTGCAGAACCAATACCCGCCTCATTAGAAAATACAGCTCTTCTAAAACCAAGAATTAAAACACCAATAAAACCACCCGTTACTCCTTCTGGGGAAAATGCACCAACAAAAATTGACGAAATTGCTGAAGGTATTTGATCATAATTCGAGAAGATAATAATTAAAGCAGAAATTAGGTAAATAACAGCCATTGACGGAACTAATTTTGAAGTAACAGATCCAATTCTTTTTATACCACCGATAATAACTAAACCTACTAGTAGAGCTATAATCAGTCCATAAACCCAAGAATGCAGGTCTAAGAAACTTCCACTTCCACCTGTGACAAATATTAGTAGATCTAAAGATTGATTAACCTGAAACATATTCCCACCACCTAATGATGCAAAAATACAAAAAATAGCAAACATGTAGGCTAGGATATTACCGAATAAAGCAAAACCTTTTTCCTCAAGACCTTTGGATAAATAATACATAGGTCCTCCAGAAACAGTTCCGTCTGGATTAATATTTCTATATTTAACGCCTAAAGTGCACTCACAAAATTTCAACGACATACCAATTAAGCCAGAAAGAATCATCCAAAAAGTTGCACCTGGACCACCAAGGGAAATAGCCACAGCCACTCCCCCAATATTTCCTAAACCAACAGTTCCCGATAAAGCAGTCGCTAATGCTCTAAAGTGAGATACTTCACCCTTGGATTCATTATTTGAAAATTTTCCTGAAACTAGTTCCAAAGCATGTTTGAAGCCTCTGAAATTAATAAATTTAAAGTAAAAAGTTGAAAATAATCCTCCGGCTATAAGCCAAATAACTATGAGTTCAACATTAGCGCTTCCTAATGGTAGTGAATAAAAAACAATCCCTGAGATAAATGAAGCAATAGGAGCTAAAAAATCGTTAATATTTTGATCAACACTTGCATACAAATCATTTGAATAAAAAATTGAAAATAGAATTATGAGAATTTTTAAACAAAAGAATTTCATTTTTTTTTGATCCAAGCTTGAATATAGCAAATTTAAGATTAGTTTAATCATTATAATGAGTCTGTAAATCCACAAATCATTGATGAGATATTATGAAACCACTCAGAATAAGAAATCTTAAAAAAAAATTTAAAGATACTGTTGCTATTAACGGGGTCAATCTTGAGATAGAGGAAGGAAAAATAACAGGTATCATTGGACGATCCGGATCTGGTAAATCTACTCTTTTAAGAATGATTAATAGATTAATTGAACCAACTGAAGGAACAATTGAGTTTAATGACATAATTATTACAGATATTAAAGGCAAAGCCCTTAGAAAATGGCGTTCAGAATGTGCAATGATTTTTCAACAATTCAATCTGGTTGATCGATTAGATGTATTAACAAATGTACTTATTGGAAGCCTAGGAAGAAATTATAGTTTTTTAAATTTATTTGGTTACTTTTCAAAGGAAGAAAAAATTAATGCCCTAAGAAACTTAAACAGATTTGAGTTAACAGAAAAATCTCTTCAAAGGTCTGGAACATTATCAGGTGGGCAACAACAAAGAGTGGCCATCGCAAGGGCGTTAATGCAAAAACCAAAAATCTTACTTGCTGATGAACCAATTTCATCATTAGACCCAAAAAACTCAAAAAGGGTTATGGATGATATGCTCAAAATTAATCGAGAGGATGGAATAACGGTTATTTGTAATCTTCACTCCTTAGAAGTAGCAAAAAAATATTGTGATCGCCTTATTGGTTTATCTGAAGGAGAGGTTGTTTTTGATGGAAAGCCAAATGAGTTAACTGCCGATATTTCAAAAAAACTTTATGATTTAGACGATGAATGAAATAATTTTGAATAGTCATAATAAAAGTTTAATAAGAAAAAAACGTTTTTGGAATATATCCCTTATAGCTATAATATTAATTGGAATAATCCTTTCTTCTATAATAATAGATATTAACAGCTCAAATCTGTTAAATGGAATTCCAAGACTAGGTGATTATGTTTCACAGATTCTTCCTTCACTAGAATCAAGTAACTTATTCCTTAGCCCAAAAGATCAAGGCTCTATTGCATATTGGTACTTTAATCTACCCAAATACTTAAAATTACTTTTTGAAACTTTTAATATGGCTCTTCTGGCAACTATAGTAGGTTCAACGCTGGCACTTTTTTTAAGTTTTTTAGCGGCAAAAAATACATCACCCAACTCTCTAGTCTTTTTTACGATAAGAAGAATACTTGAATTTTTTAGAGGGGTTCCTGAAATAATTTTTGCAATTTTATTTGTTTGGGTATTAGGGATTGGACCACTTGCAGGGATTATTGCAATGACGCTTCATACGACTGGATCCTTGGGTAAATTGTTTTCTGAAGTTCATGAAAACTCAAACAATAAACCAATAGATGCTCTCAAAGCATCAGGAGGAAACTGGTTATCAGAAATGAAATTTGGATTACTGCCACAAGTTCTTCCAAATTTAATTTCATACGTTTTGCTTAGATTTGAAATTAATATAAGAGCATCAACAATTTTAGGGTTTGTTGGCGCAGGTGGAATAGGTCAAGAGCTATATCTGGTAATAAATTTTAATTATTATGAAGAGGTTAGCGCAATAATTTTATTAATAATTTTGACCGTCATTTCAATTGATTTATTTTCAGGATATCTAAGAAAAAATATTATTGGTGTTGAAAATGACTAATCAAGAAATAATAACACTTCATCCAAAAATATTTTCTCCATTATGGAAACGTTCGCCTATAAAAATCATTGTTTCCTTGTTGATTTTTTTATACCTAATTTTTTCAATTAAATATTTTAATATTTCAATTACTGACTTTATTAACGGTTTAAATAAAATGAAACCGATATTACTTTCAATGATAACCTGGAATGATTTTCTATCATGGAATTTTAACTCAATCTTAGTGGGTATTTTACAGACTTTAGCTATGGCTTTTCTTGGAACTATTGCCGCCTCTGTAATATCCATTCCCTTAGGACTTCTTGCATCAAGACAAGTTATGAAAATAAACTTATTTAGATTTATAATAAGAAGATTTTTGGATTTTATTCGAGGAGTTGATATTCTTATTTGGGCTTTAATTTTTGTTAGGGCATTTGGTTTAGGACCTCTTTCAGGAGTATTAGCAATTTTCGTAGCTGATACTGGAACTTTATCAAAACTATATTCGGAAGCTGCCGATAATAGTGATAACAAACAAATTGAAGGGCTTGTTTCATCTGGGTCATCAAAATTATCCACAATTAGATTTGGATTAATACCGCAAGTTATACCAATTTTTATCTCTCAAAGCCTTTATTTCTTTGAGTCAAACTCTCGATCAGCTGTTATATTAGGAATAGTTGGTGCTGGTGGTATAGGCCTACAATTATCGGAAAGAATGAAGGCGCAGTATTGGGATCAAGCATTTTTTATTATTATAATAATACTTATCATGGTTGCATTAATTGACAGATTATCAAGATTTCTTAGGGAAAAAATTATAAACGACTAAATATTAAAGAAACTTTTAAATAGAAATCCATATCCTAAAAGTTTGATACACTTTATAAAACATTATTAATGAAAACATAATGGTTAAAGACATTAAAATACGACCATATTTTGTTTCTTGATATTTTTCTGATAAAAACCCAAGAATACCTGTTATCCCACCAATAATCGCCATTTGTAAAAAAGGTTTGTAGAGCTCAGCAGTCATTTTTTTTCTCTCATTATAAAAGTTTATTTACTGTATTAATAATATCCGTATATTCTAGCAACATATATTTTAAGGGCCTGTAGCTCAGTTGGTAGAGCAGCTGACTCTTAATCAGCGGGTCTGGGGTTCGAATCCCCACGGGCCCACCAAAAATAATAAAAAAGGATAAACGTGAGTTTAGAGAAAATAATAAATTTAGAAGTTACCTTAATAGCTATTCCTTTCTTCTTTTTAGCAATTTTATTAGAAATTTTAGCTATTAAATTGTTAAAAACTAATGGTACTATTGATACAAAAGATAATTCAGTATCAATATTTATGGGTTTAACAAGCGTTATTACAAATGGATTATCTGCCTTTATAACCTTGAATGTATTATTTTGGTTTGAACAATTTCAAATTACCAAATTTCCATTAACAATATGGACAGTTATAATATGCTTCATCCTTGATGATCTTAGATATTATACTCACCATAGAATAGTTCATAGATGTAGATGGGGATGGGCAATGCATGTAACCCATCATTCTAGTAACAGAATATCTCTTGCAGTTGCTCTTCGACAAGGTTGGACAAAACATTTTACTGGAACAATGTATTTAAAAATTCCTCTTATTTTAATTGGTTTTGATCCAGTTTTAGTTATTTTTTGTGGAGCTATGAACGCCATCTATCAATTTTTCATTCATACAGAAACAGTTAGAAAATTACCTAATTGGGTAGAGGCAATTTTTAATACCCCTTCTCATCACAGAGTCCATCATGGAAAAAATCCAAAGTTTCTTGATAAAAATTATGCTGGTACCCTTATTATTTGGGATAAATTATTTAATACTTTTGCTGAGGAAGATAAAGATCAATTTCCAGACTATGGCCTTGTAAAAGATTTAGAAACTTTCAACCCTATAAAAATAGCCTTTCACGAATACTGGAATATTTTAAAAGACATGTTAAGAACAGATATTTCAATAAAACAAAAATTTTTCTATCTATTTGCCCCTCCTGGCTGGAGTCATGATGGATCTAGAAAAATGTCAACAGACATTAAAAAAGAATTTAGGTCTAATTAAAAAAGGCCCTTGAAAAAGGGCCTTTTATCATTACTTATTTTATAAGTTATTAAAACCTATAAGAAATACTTCCAGAAATCATTCTTGGATGTCCATGTGTACCAATAATATAGAAAGGATCACTCATATTATTGACAGGGTCTAATGCACCCCCTGCCCCTAAATTAACCCAGTTCTCAAGATCTGTATAATATTGTTCATCAGTCAAATTCTCACCATGTATCATAAACTCCCAATTACCTGTTCTAATACCAGTGGTAAGGTTTAGGGTATAATATTTAGGATTTTTTATTGAATTGTGAGCTGGCATACTTGCACTTGTACCGCGTCTATTATATTGAATATCGGCAATAAATTCCATACCATTGCTTAGAGGTTTTTCATAATTAGCAGCCAAAGCCACTCCATTATCAATAGACCCTGAAGGAGTTCTTCCACTCATATCAACGCCATTAATAATAGTTCCTCTATCCCATTCAGCACTTAAAGTACCAAATGCAGCAGCTAAAGAAAGATTTTCAGTCGCTTGATATGCGATTTCAAGTTCAAAGCCAACATTTTCTGAATTTCCTGAATTATCAACTGACTCAAATGGTCCTGTTGCTGATTGAACAATGGTAGTAAAAAGTCTATCTTCATAGTCAATCAAGAATGCTGCAGCTGAAAAGTTACCCCTTCCATTCATGAATGAACCTTTTAGACCAATCTCAGTCTGAATAGCTTCTTCTTTTCCATATGTTGATAAAGATGGATTACCTTGAGAATCAAAAATAACTGGTTCATGCCTTAAACCACCTGGCTCATAACCCTTTGATATAGTCAGATAAAGCATTGTATCGTCATTTACTTCTCTAGAAATCGATAATCTTGGAAGAACCTCTGTCCCATCAACTGAATTTGCATGATCTAAACCACTTTCAGTAACTTCAGCAGGAACAAGTTTCTTTCTTTCCCAAGAATCAACTCTTAAGCCAAATCCTATTTCCCAAGGTCCTGTAGTATAAGTCAAATTACCAAAGGCAGCTAAATGAGTAGTTTCCGTGTCATCATGCTTAGCCGGAACAGTAAGATCTATACCGAAAATTTGAGGGCCAAATCTAGTTGTTGATCTCTCAACCCACTCCATTTTTGATGAATATAAACCAGCCTGCCATTGAAGATTATTAGCTGTATTTGATGCAAATCTTATTTCTTGAATAGTAGCTTCAAAAGTCTCGTTTTGTTGAGCATTTAGCCATAACTCTGGCTGTAGATCGACATCAGTAAGTCTTTTAGCTTCAGTGTCAGTGTAAGAAGTTATACTAGTTACATCAAAACCATCAAGCTCCCATACAAGCTCTACACTTGCACCATAAGTTTCCTTATCATTATTTGAGGGAGTTTCGATATCATTAATATATGGATAATCAAAATTTGGAGGAGTTCCTCTTTCAAGAGCCCAATTATTATTTGGTCCATCATATTGATTAGATCTTAATGAAGCATATAAGGATAGATTGTCCGACAAAGGGCCTGCTATAGATATTCTACCTCCGCTCTCTTCATAACCAGCAACACTGTCATCATCAGTTGTTGGATTATACATAAATCCATCATCTTCTCTTGTGAAAGCAAAAAGACGAACCGCCCATTCATTACCGATTGGTAAATTTATAGATCCTTCAAGGTCAGTTGAGCTTTGCTCTCCAACCATAAGTTTAATATGACCGGTTGTTTCATCTGCTGAAGGTCTAGTGCTAATAAATTTAACAGCACCACCAATATTACTTCCGCCATAAAGAACACCTTGCGGCCCTTTTAAAACTTCGATTCTATCTAAATCACCAAACCTAGAAGAGGCATCACCAAATAGCTGAACATCATCTAAATAAAAACCAACACCTTGTGTAAGACTAAATGCCCCCATACCTCTCATGGTTACATTTGGCCATCCATCGGTTCTAGTATTTAAGTTAAGATTTGGAACAGACATTCCAATTTTATCTAAATTTTTAATATTGTGTCTAGAAATTGTCTCCCCTGATAGTGCTACAACTGTTTCAGGAATATCTAATAGACTTTCCTCTCTTTTTCTTGCTGTAACAATAATTTCCTCAAGCCCCAAGCTTGTTTCCTGAGCAAAAACATAATTATTATTATTATTAAAAAGCATAACAGAAAATAATGATATGCTTATGACAAAAAGTTTGAAATTATTGTTCATAATTTATCCCCCAATTTATTAAAAAGTTTCTAATAACCGCATAATTCGATCAAATATGCAAATTTTTAATAAAATCAATTATTTAACAAAACTTAGTCCTAAAAAAAAGACTGGCGATAAACAAACCGCCATAATCAAAATAATTAAAATTGCTAATAAAAATTTTTTCATTATTTCATTGAACACATTTTTGGAACTGCATGATTTTCTTTATTTTCCATTACTTGAACAATGCCAACACCATCAGCAACTGCAAATTTCATTCCATCGACACAATAAGTAGTAATACCTTTATCTGAGTATAAAGTTTTAACGTGTGCAAAAACATTACCCGGTAATAAACTTGAAAATAAAATAGCTAATAAGATTAATTTTTTCATTTAATTCTCCTTTAATTTTAGAATCAATTGATTCATATTTTTTTTAAAGTAAGATTTTGAATATGAAAAAAGAAAAAGCAATTATAATTTGTCGGAAAAAAATAAATTAAATACTTTCAAGCCAATTAATGAAAAAGTCGTCCTGACCTTCAGAAATCTTTAAAAACCTTTGTTTCAGTTTATCTGTCAAAACTCCAATACCTCCTCTACCAACAGGATTATTGTCTATTTTGATGACTGGACAAACAAGGTGAGAGGATGAGGTTATAAAAACTTCTTTTGCATTTTCTAATTCTGAAAGAGGTATTCTTTCTACTCT
>Ga0102963_1000151_pt1 | contig 28318 bp, 24 predicted proteins | sample SalPon2_C_H2O_MG_2_FD_84522 | JGI IMG/M metagenome (GOLD analysis project Ga0102963, IMG submission 84522) | Salt pond water microbial communities from South San Francisco under conditions of wetland restoration - Salt Pond MetaG SF2_C_H2O_MG | ecosystem: Environmental > Aquatic > Non-marine... | reverse complement strand
TGATTTTAAAGGCCTTGGAGTTGGTCCTGGTTCAACTTTTGATGCAGAAGATATTTCAACATTACCTTCAATTGATCGTGATATTAAAGATATTGCTAAACTTGACCCCTTTGTAACCGTTAACAACAATGATCAACTCTCTTTTGCAGGAGGAATGCCAAGACTAATTGGCTTCATAATTGATGGTGTAAGCGCAAATGACTCTTATGGACTAAGTTCAAATGCCTACCCAACAAATAGAATGCCTCTGTCAATGGATGTTATTGATCAAGTTTCAGTTAAAATCGCAAATTTTGACGCTGAACTTGGTGAAGCATCAAGTGGTAATATCGTTCTTACAACAAAAGCGGGCACTAATGAGTTTCATGGATCATTTACAATTGAATCTTCTCAAACAAGTGGCGATGAACCTTTTGGTAAAAAAGCAGATAACGCTGATCCTGATACAGAATTATTCTCAGTTGCTCTCCAAGGCCCGATTATAAAAGATAAACTTTTCTTCTCTTTTGGTTATGAAAAATATGAAGCTTCTGACCCAATTCAAATGCAGGCCTTTCAGTCGGGATTAGTTAGCAAAGACGAAGCTGATGCCGTTATTTTAGCTGCTAAAGATATTATTGGCTATGATGCTGGATCATATAATAAAGGTTTAGAAGAAGAAGATGAAAAAACTTTTTTAAGATTTGATGCAAATATTACAGATAATCAAGCACTAACATTGGAATATATTCATGTAGATGGATTTACAGAGAGTGCTTACTGGAATAGATCTTTTGGTCTTCCACTTTCGAGTAGTTGGTATAGGATCAATAAAGAGTATGAAACAATTAAATTTGAATTAAACTCAGATTGGTCTGATAACTTTTCAACTAAAATTTTGTATTCTGATACAGATGTTATGAATCCTAACACACCTGTTGGTTCAACCTCAATTGGAGAAGTTGGTGTTGGTGTTGCTTCAGGAGGAACTGTATTTTTTGGACCCGACCAATATAGACATGCTAATGAAATTCAAACCAATAGAAAACAATTTGAGTTAGCTGGCTATTACGATGTAGGCAATCATGCGATTACATTAGGTTATAAATCTATTGAAAATGATATGTTTAATATGTTTTCAAGAAATAGCTTAGGGGAATATGATTATAATTCTCTGGAAGATTTTATTTCTGGTAACCTAAGAGAGCTTGATTATAGAAATGCTGATACCAATAATCCAAGAGATGCAGCTGGTCGTTTTAATATGGACTATACAATTATCTATCTTCAAGACACTTGGAGCATTAATTCTGATTTAACGGCAAGGATTGGTTTCCGTTATGAGGAAATAAGTCAAGATACGACACCTGAATATAATTCATTCTGGTATAACTGGACTGGAGATGAGTTTAGACCAGCACCTAGAAATGACGTAAATCTTGATGGTGAAGATATATTAATGCCTCGTTTTTCTCTAGATTGGCAAGCTAAGGATAATATTCTAGTTACCTTTGGTTATGGTGAGTTCAGTGGTAATCTACCTCCTGTATGGTTTGGTGGGCCATACATAGATACAGGGTTGGGCCTTCCAGGCAACACACTTAGAGCAAAGAGTAATAATTTACCTATACCAGGAACTCCTGCTAGTTATCCTGGTGAAGCTGCGCTGGCTCTTGTTCAAAATGAAATTGGTGATACTGGTGGGTATACAGCTATGATGGACAAAGATTTTGGCATTCCCTCAATAACAAAAATGAGCTTAGGAGTTGTTGCAGACTTAGATTCAGGTATCACAATCAGAGCTAACTATATTTATATGGAAGAAGAAGATCCTGTTGGCGCATATATAGGTGGTTGTGATCCAAAAGGAAGTGCAATAGCTGATAGCAGACCATTATATGGTGGATGTAGCTATGTTGGATATTTAACTACCTTTAAAAATATTCAGCCTGAAACAAATATATTTGGTATCTCTATGGAGAAATCTTTTGATAATGGTTTAGATTTATATATTGGCTATGCGCATACAGATAGAGAAATGGCTCATATGATGACAAGTTCTATTATTTTTTCAAGTGCTGTAAGGATGCCAATTTTTGATCACCTTACTCCTGTTAATAGCCCCTCTCACTACGAGATTGAACATTCTTTTGATTATGCACTTACATGGAAAGGAAATATTTTTGGAAACCTTGAAACTAGCATAGGGTTAAATGGATTTAGACAGTCTGGTAATCCCTTTAGTTATACATTCAGAGGAGATTTAAGTGGGTATAGAACAGATGGAGAAAATATTGAATTACTCTACGTTCCATCTATTGATGATCCAAATGTAATTTACTCTGATGGATTTGATGTAGCTACTTTTGAACAATTTCTTCAAGACTCCGGTTTATCAGCGTATCGCGGCTCTGCAGTTCCTAGAAATAGCTTTAATAGCCCTTGGGCAGGAACTTTTGATTTAAGAATAGCACAAGAAATTCCTTCTGGTGGAGTTCCTGGAAAAGCTATTTTCTTTATCGATATAGAAAATGTTCTTAATCTTTTAAATTCTGATTGGGGAGGTTTTGAAAATTATAGCGGTTCTACAACTAATTCTAGAGGAATTGTTGAGGCAGATGTGGATGATCAAGGGAGGTATGTTTATAAAACATTCAAAGTTGATGGCCAACCAACACAAAACATAGGTAAATCAGTTTATCAAATTAAAGTTGGTCTTAAATATCAATTCTAAAATGATCAATAATCAGAAAAAGGGCGCTATCTACTAGCGCCCTTTTTTTATATAATAATATTATGGTTCAATTTAACTTAAAAAAAATAAATCGTAGAATGTTTCTTTACGGGGGAAGTATAGCTCTTTTATCATTTTTTCCTCTATTTAAAAAATTAAAAGCATCATCAAAAAATATTTTTAAAATTTCATGTGGATCATGTCTTACACAAGAGAAAGATCAACCAATCTGGAAAAGTATTCTGAGAGAAAAGTCAGATATTTTTATTTTTATGGGAGACAATGTTTATGGTGATAATAAAAATAATAGTGGTTTAGATTTATTAAAAAAAGCTTATGAAAAACAAAAAATAAAAATCCCTTTTAAAAAGTTAAAAGAGACTAATGAAATTTTCTCGATTTGGGATGATCATGATTATGGAAAAAATGATGGTGGCAAAGAGTTTAAAAATAAAAAAGAAGCAAAAGAGCTTTTTTTAAAATTTTGGGATATACCAGCTGATGATATAAGAAGAAATCGAGAGGGTTTATATTTTAGTAAAAAGAGAAATACTGAAATTGGAATAATTCAATTTATTTTTCTTGATACAAGATATTTTAGATCCCCTCTTAAACCAACTGACAAAAAATGGGCACCAAAAAAAGAAAAGTATCTAGCTGATTATGACTCAAAAAAAACATATCTTGGAAATGAACAATGGAATTGGCTTAAAGAAACTCTTAAAGAAAAATCAGATGTAATAGTTTTAATATCAAGTATTCAAGTATTAGCAGAAGGTCATGGTTTTGAAAAATGGGGAAATCTTCCATTAGAAAAGAAGCGTCTTTATGATTTAATAGATGAAAATAATATTGCAAAACTTATTATACTATCAGGTGATAGGCATAGAGCAGGTATATACAAAGATAAAACTAAGAATGGTAATGAGATATATGAACTAACATCAAGCTCTCTCAACTTAGCAGCCGGAAAATTATTTAAAGCTTCAGAAGAAGCTGGTCCAAATAGAATTGGACCAACTTATTTAATGGAAAATTATGGAACTCTTGAAATTAATAATAATAAAAACGTTACATTATCAATAAAAGATTTAAACCAACAAACCAAAAATGAAATTAGAATAGACCTATCTTGAGTCAGCTAATTCATTAAACGGAACATTTTTGTCTACTCTGATATCTTGGGGTAGACCCAATACTCTTTCAGCAACAATATTTCTTAAAATCTCATCCGTCCCACCAGCAATTCTATATCCAGCGGCACTCATCCATTGGTTTTGAAATATAGAATGCATTAAAGACATATCAGGATCATTCAAAATTCCAGCAGCACCTTGTAAATCCATTGCAAAGCTAGCTAAATCTTGCATTTTAGGAGCAGATACAACTTTACCAATAGAACTTTCAGGGCCTGGTGTTTCGCCTTTTGATAATGATGTTAATGACCTCATTTTAGTATATTTTAAGCCTTCGGATTGAACGTACCAATCTGCAATTTTAGCTCTAACGTGGTCATTTTTAATAGCTGGCTTGTTATTCAAAATTACATCTTTTGCTAACTGAGTTAAAGATGAATAATCAGCTGATTTTGGTACACCAATAGCTAATCTTTCATTCATTAAAGTAGTAAGTGCAACTTTCCAACCTTCACCAACTTCACCAAGTCGTTGTGAGTCGGGCACCCTAACATCTGTAAAAAATACTTCATTAAAGTTAGAACCACCTGAAATTTGTCTAATTGGTTTTATTTCTATTCCAGGGGACTTCATATCTAGGAAGAAAAATGACAAACCTTTATGTTTAGGAACCGTTGGATCTGTTCTGACAACAATAATACCAAAATCACAAAAATGTGCACCTGAAGTCCATACCTTTTGGCCATTAATTATCCAGTCATCTCCATCTTTTTCAGCTTTTGTTCTAACTCCAGCAACATCTGAACCTGCAGAAGGCTCTGAGAATAACTGACACCATATTTCTTTTCCATAAAGGGCAGGCTCTACATATCTTTCATTCTGTTCTTTCGTTGCCCAAGCCATCATTGTAGGTATGCACATACCTAAACCAATATCGAAAAAGCCTGTAGGTACATTATACTTAGACTCTTCTTGAGAATAAATAACTGATTGAATGGAGGAACCTCCAAGACCACCATATTCTTTTGGCCAAGTAATAGCTGCATAACCTGCTTCAGCTTTTTTTGCTTGCCAATCTCTAGCTCTTGCTAAGGCACTCTCTTGAACATCAATTGAGTCATAACCACCAGCTTTTTTCTCTTTTGGTGCATTATTTTTAAGCCACTCTCTTACCTCTAAACGAAAATCATTTTCTTCCGGTGTATCATTAAAATCCAATGTTTATCTCCTTATTTAATTATTTTTTTCTTCTAATTGTGTAACCAATTTATTTTTCCAAGAAGCTATACTTCCAAGAGAAAGGCCAAGAACTTGACTTCTTCTATAATAAAATTGAGTATCAGCCTCCCAAGTAAATCCAATACCTCCATGGGTTTGAATATTTTCTTGGGCAGCGAAATTGAATGCATCGGTTGCAGCAACCCTTGAGGCTGCGGCAGCAATCTTTAGATCTGAGCCATTATCATTCAACATCATCGCTCCATAGTAACTATTTGACTTAGCCAACTCAATTTTTATATACATATCAGCAAGCTTATGTTTTACAGCTTGGTATGATCCAATTTGTCTTCCAAAAGCAAATCTATCTAAAGCATATTCCTTTGCCATATTAAGAGATGCCTCAGCTCCACCTATTTGCTCGAAAGAAATTAGTACTGCAGCAATATCAAGTATTTGCTGAACATCACTCCACCCATCACCTGATGAATTCATAATTTCACATGAAGCATTATTAAAAATAATTTCTGCATGATCTCTTGTTTGATCAAGTGTGGAAAGTGACTTTTTTTGAATTCCTTTCTCAGATAAATCAACAATGGACATCCCAATAGAATCCGAGGTTTTATCTCTAACAACTACCACACAAATATCTGCATAACTTCCATCGGGAACAGGCATTTTTGTACCAGTCAATTTACCAGAGGAAAAAGTGCATTGAATATTATCTGGATTAGGTTCCATAGCGCTCTCAGATAAAGCAAAAGTTGCAATTATTTCTCCAGAGGCAAGCTTTGGAAGATAACTTTCTTTTTGTTCACTAGTACCAAATAATTTAATAGCTTCGGTTGCTAAATATACCGAAGATGAAAAAGGTACAGGAGCCGATGCTCTTCCAAGCTCCTCTGCAATAACGCAAAGTTCTAGTGGACTTAATCCAAGACCTCCATATTCTTCTGGAATAGTTGTACCTGTTAATCCTAACTCAACAAGTCCCTTCCATACTTTTTCAGAATAAAAGTCATCACCCTCTAAAACCTCTCTAACAACCTCTATAGGACAATTATCCGTTAAAAAACGGGATACCTGTTCTTTCAAGAGTTTCTGATCTTCAGAAAAATCAAAGTTCATTTTTTCCTCACATAAATATTAAATTATTGATAATTTATTATTTTTAAAATGTATATTCTTTATACATATTTACAACTTTTTTATCCCAATTATTTAAAAACTTTGCAATTAATTCATCACTAGGACTTTTTCCATTTTTTAAAAAATTATCTAAAGGCTTCAGATAAATATCCTCACTATTTGAGTTATCATTTAATATATTCCTTCTCTTCAAACCTTCTTTTGAAATTTCTAAAACTTTTCTTGATAAATTTAAAATATCAATTCCATCAATTTTTGCATCTAAACCATATTTTGCTGCATTGAATCTCAAGGAGTAAAGAGTTTCCAAATCCCAATCTTTTATTAAATCATTTGCAATATTTAAAGAAATTTCATCATACAATAATCCAACCCAAAAAGCAGATAATGAGCAAACATTTTGAAAAGTTCCTCCATCTGCACCTCTCATCTCTAAGAAGCTCTTAAGCCTTACTTCAGGAAAAATTGTTGTTAAATGATTTTCCCAATCAAGGTATGTTGGTTTTCCTTTTACCTCATTTAGATTTCCTTCTAAAAAAGTATTAAAAGATTTTCCTGCTACATCAATATAATCCCCATCCCTATATATAAAATACATTGGAACTTTTAATGCATAATCAATATATTGCTCATAACCCATACTACCCTTCAAAACAAAAGGTAAGAAGCCAGTCCTATCAGGGTCAGTATCTGTCCAAATCTCGCTACGATAAGATTTAAAACCATTAAGACCACCATCAATAAATGGAGAATTTGAAAAAATAGCTGTGGCTATTGGTTGAAGAGCCATAGATACTCTAAATTTTTTAACCATGTCAGATTCACTAGAATAGTCTAAATTAACTTGGATTGTTGTAGATCTAAACATCATATTATGTCCTAGATTTCCTCTTATTGGCATATAGTCTTTCATGATTTTATAACGTTTTTTTGGCATCACAGGCATTTCCTCTAAAGACCAATCAGGAGTTAAACCTGCCCCAAGAAATCCAATGCCTAATTGACTACCAATCTCATTAACCTGCTGTTTATGTTCAGATAATTCATCAAAGGTTTCGTGAAGATTACTTAATGGCGCTCCAGATAATTCAACTTGACCAGCTGGCTCAAGAGTAATAGTACCACCGCCAATTTTTTTTGATCTTTTAAGACCAATAGTTCTATTATCTTCAAGTATGCTTTCCCACCCGAATTTTTTTAATGACAAAAGTAAGGCTTCAATTCCATTTTTACCCTCAAAAGGTACTGGTTTATTATTTTTAATGAAAAAAGCAAATTTTTCATGCTCAGTACCTATTTTAAAATCTTTATGATTTTTTTCTCCATCTTCAAATGGTTTGATTAAGTCATCTTTTGATTCAATTATTTGCATACTTTGACTCATTTTAGCATTCCAATTTTGAATAAACATTTAATACATTAAAAATAAGATTCTTACTAATTATTCCAATCACCAATTATTAATTGAAAAATTGATAATACAGCCACTGCTGCGGTATCAGACCTCAAAATTCTTGGGCCAAGAGAAATATTTAAAGAATTATTTTTTTTATTAATAAGATTTCTCTCAGTTTCACTAAACCCCCCCTCAGGACCAATAATAATGCTCCACTTTTTTCCATCATATTTTTGATTTTGCAATAAATCAAAAGCATTTAAGGTTGACTTTTCATCGCAAAAAATTACTTGACTGTCACCAAGTAAATTATCCCAGTTAGTCAAAATATTTTTGAAGTTTTCAGGCTCTCTTATCTCAGGAATATTATTAAAATCACATTGTTCTGCAGCCTCTATAAGATTGGCCTTAAAGCGTTTTGAGTTAAATTTTTTTGATTGAGTATATTCAGTATATATTGGCCACAAAGTCTTTACCCCCAATTCACATGTTTTTTGAGCTAAATAATCTAACCTTGCTTGCTTAATAGGGGCAAATAAAAGGCTTACGTCAAAAAAGTCGCATGAAGGTTTTATAAATTTTTTTATAAGAACTTCAGTTTCGCTTTTTTTAAAAAAGTTAATTTCAACAAGCCATTCGCCATCAATTTCATTAAAAATATTAATGTTATCTCTTTCACTTAACCTCATAACATTTTTTAAATAATGAGATGTTTTTTTATTCAATAAAAGAATGCCTTCCTCTATTTTTTGATCCACATATATTCTAATATTTTTTCTCATTAAATTTTTTTATACAATAAAATGTATTCCTCTTAAAAAATTTGCATGTTAACAGATATAAAAAGGAAAAACATGTTAGATCACATAAAGATTCATAATTATTGGACTAATAGTATTAAGCCTTTTTATCAATTGGCAAGACTAGATAAGCCTATAGGATTTTTTTTGCTAATGTGGCCTTGTTTATGGTCGTATACTTATGGGTCAACAATATTTTCCTATAGTATAGAAATTAAATATATCATTTATTTTATTTTAGGATCAATATTGATGAGAGGTGCAGGATGCACCTGGAATGACCTACTAGACAGAAAATATGATGCTAAAGTAAAAAGAACTAAAGATAGACCACTTGCATCAAATAAAATCAGTCCAGAAAGTGCAATAATTTTTTTAATCTTTCAACTTTTTATAAGCTTATTGATTTTAATACAGTTTAATAAGCTAACAATAATTGTAGGACTTTTATCAATCATACCAATAATTATATACCCATTGATGAAAAGAATTACCTGGTGGCCTCAACTTTTTTTAGGAATAACATTTAATTGGGGGGCTATAATGGGGTGGACTGCAGCAACAGGGGAGTTATCATATCATTGTATAATATTATACATTGGATGTATTTTTTGGACTATAGGGTATGACACAATTTATGCCCATCAAGATAAAATTGATGATAACTTTCTAGGATTAAAATCTACTGCTATTTTATTTGGTTCCAAAACAAAGTTTGCACTCTATTTTTTTTATTCAATTTTTATTACTACCATTATTATAACAATAAATATTATTGAAATTAAAAACCTATATATAAATTCTTTATTTCTTTTTTTTATTTTTATACATCTTTTTTCTCAAATATTTTTTCTTAATATTAACAACCCTGATAATTGTTTAAAAATATTCAAATCGAATAATTCTCTTGGAATAATTATTTTTATGCTTTTGTTATCTAATTATTTTTAATTTTATCTACACTCAAAAACTCAGAACGTAAATTATCTATAAGCTCATACTTACCTTTTCTCTCAACATGCCAAAAGGTCCAGCCATTAGAGGATTCCTTACCTTGTATTTTTGCACTCATTTGATGAATTGAACCACTATCACCATTCATTAAGAGACTACCATCCGCTCTTACAGTCGCCATAAATTTTCTTGATTTAAGATTTTTTGGGCCTCTTAAAACTGACCCTGGTTTAATTAAGCCATTTTCAACTAAGCTTCCAAAAGGAACTCTCTTTTGAGCTTTCTTCGAAACTGTTGTTGATAAAAATTCATCTCCAGTAGAAATAATTTCTCTAATTCTTTTTTTAGCAGCATTAATGTAAGAAACTTCTTTCTCAATACCAATAAAATTTCTTCCTAATTTTTTTGCTACTGCACCAGTTGTTCCTGTACCAAAAAAAGGGTCGAGGACAATATCATCTTTTTTAGATGAGGATAGTAAAACTCTATACAAAAGTGCTTCAGGCTTTTGTGTTGAATGAATTTTATTTCCATCCATATCTTTTAATCTTTCATTACCTGAGCAAATTGGAAGATGCCAATCTGATCGCATTTGAATTCCTTCATTTAATGATTTCATAGCATGGTAATTAAAATTATATTTACTATCATGATTTTTTGATGCCCAAATTATTGTTTCATGAGCATTGGTAAATCGTGTTCCCTTGAAATTAGGCATGGGGTTAGATTTATGCCAAATAATATCATTAAGTATCCAATAACCAAGATTTTGCATAATATTACCAACTCGAAAAATATTATGGTATGAGCCAATAACCCATATTGTTCCCTCCGGTTTAAGTATTCTCTGAGCCTCAGCCATCCATTCTTTTGTAAATTGATCGTATTCTTTAAAACTTTTAAATCGATCCCAATCCTCTGTTACACCATTCACTTTTGATGAATCTGGTCTTGATAAATCATTTTTTAACTGAAGGTTGTATGGAGGATCAGCAAATATAACATCTATTGAATTATCAGGAAAAGACATCATGATATCGATACAATTTCCATTGATAATTCTATTTAAAGGTAATTTAATTTTTTTATTAATAGATTTTTTTGACATTACAAAAGCATCCTCATCCTGAGGAGTCACAACGTCAATAAATTTTTAAAGATTTATTTTTCATACAAAATGTAGAGTCTTGAAGACTAATTTAACCCCAACATCTTGTTGATGGGTGAAAATGACTTTCTGTGATATTTACATGGTCCGAAAATTTCAAGAGCATTACGATGCTCTTTAGTTCCATAACCTTTATTCTTCTTCCAATTATAATTTGGAAATTCCTCGTCTATTTTTGACATCAAGTTGTCTCTAGTAACTTTTGCAATAATTGATGCTGCCGCTATGGAAAGAGAAATACTATCACCCTTAACTATACATTCTGTATGATGATCAAAGCCTGGATTTAAATTACCATCAACTAAAACAACATCTACCGAACAATCTAAATTATTTAATGCCCTTTTCATAGAAAGGAATGTCGCCTGTAAAATATTTAAATTATCAATTTCCTCAATGCTTGAAATACCCACACCTACAAAATGCGAGTCGTGAATTGACGAATAAAGTGATTGTCTTCTTTTCTCAGAAACTTTTTTTGAGTCATCTAGATCACTAGGAATATTCTTTTTATTTAAAACTACAGCTGCTGAAACAACTGGACCTGCCCAAGGACCTCTTCCAGCCTCATCTACGCCAGCAATAGATTTGTCTGGCCAACCAAAATCTTCCTCAATTAAAAGATTTGGCACTAAACTGCTATAAGTGGCTCTTCTTTCCACCTTAAAACCGGCTTTCTTGCAGCCTGTGTCTCGTCTAATCTTCTTATTGGTGTAAATAAAGGCGCCGCCTTAAATGAGTCAGAGTCTTTTTTTAATCTTTCAACCAAATCACACAATGTTTTAATAAAATGATCTAATGATTGTTTGGATTCAGTTTCGGTTGGTTCAACCAATAGAGCTCCATGAATAACCAATGGAAAATATATTGTCATAGGATGATAACCTTCATCAATCATAGCTTTTGCAAAATCTAGCGTTTCCACTCCTGTATCTTTGAGAAAATCGTCACTGAACAATATTTCATGCATACAAAATCCATCAAATGCGGGTGTTAAATGTGAACTAAGAGAAGCTCTTAGATAATTCGCATTTAAAACAGCATCTTCAGAAACTTGTTTTAATCCATCAGCGCCATGACTTAACATATAAGACATTGCTCTTACAAACATACCCATTTGGCCATGAAATACATTTAATCTTCCAAAAGACTTTGTAAGATCTTTTTCGTTTGAGTCTTCTACTAAAATAAAATCACCTTTTATATTTTTAACTAATGGAGTTGGGCAAAATTTTTCTAACCTATCAGAGAAAACTACAGGACCAGAACCTGGTCCTCCCCCTCCATGAGGTGTTGAAAAAGTTTTATGCAGGTTAATATGCATCGCATCAATTCCAAGATCACCTGGCTTTAATTTACCAACAACAGCATTAAAATTTGCTCCATCACAGTATAAATAACCACCTGATTTATGTGTTAATTCTGAAATTTTAACAATGTCAGTTTCGAATAATCCACAGGTATTTGGATTGGTAATCATTACACCTGCAAAATTCTCATCAATGTTATCTTTAAAATCACTAAAATCTATAAGACCCTTGTCATTTGATTTTATAGTCTTAACTTCAAACCCTAAAAAGGCAGCTGTAGCGGGATTAGTTCCATGAGCTGAGTCAGGAACCAAAACAACTTTTCTATTTAGCTCATTTCTATCTAATAAAGCTTGTTTGATAGCCATCATCCCACACAATTCCCCTTGAGCACCAGCCTTAGGTGTCATTGTTACTGCAGCCATTCCTGTAAGTTCTTTCAACCATGATGAAATTAAATCAATTAATTCTAAGGCACCTTGACATGTAGATATTGGTTGTAAAGGATGAATATCAGAGAATCCCTCTAGTCTAGCCATCTTTTCGTTAAGCCTAGGGTTATGTTTCATTGTGCATGAACCTAGAGGATATAAACCTGCATCAATCGAATAATTTTTTCTTGAAAGCCTAACATAATGCCTAATAGTTTCTGGCTCACTTAAGCCTGCTAAACCTATCTCATTTTCAGAAAAACTATCACCAATCATATGTTTTAAATTATCAATCTCAGCTAAATCAACACCTGTTTTATTTATATCTCCAACCTCAAAAAGAAGTTGTTCATCATGATCAAGTCCTTTGTTTTTATTCATAACAAACCTCCTTGGCTAATTTAATAAAATTATCTCTATCAAAATCTGAATTAATTTCTGAAGAAGCAACAAGCAATAGATTTGAAAAATCACCCTCTTGATTTGACACTCTAGATACAGGAACTCCTGCTAAAATTCCTTTTTCAGCCATTTTTTCAACAAAAACTGACGCATCAATTGGAAGTTTAACGGTAAACTCATTAAAGAAAGAATTATTTGTAACTTCAAAACCTTCTAAGGTTTTTAGTTTATTATAAAGTTTAATTGCCGCTTCGTGGTTTAATTTAGATAACTTCTTAAAGCCCATTTCTCCTAATAAACTTAAATGGATTGTAAAAGCTAAGCTACATAAACCAGAATTAGTGCAAATATTTGATGTAGCTTTTTCTCTCCGAATATGTTGCTCTCTTGTAGCTAAAGTTAAAACAAAACCTTTTTCTCCATTCATATCTATTGTTTCGCCAACTATTCTTCCTGGAAGCTGTCTAACATATTTGTCTTTGGTCGACATTAAACCTATGTATGGACCACCAAAATTGAGAGGGTTTCCAAGAGATTGACCTTCGCATGCCACAATATCAGCACCCATCTCTCCAGGGCTTTTCATTATTCCAAGCGATATAATTTCATTAACAACCACAATTAAAAGAGCGCCCTTAGAGTGGGTATGCTCTGCTAATTGCTCTAGAGAATGACAAGAACCAAAGAAATCAGGATTTTGAACAACCACACAGGAAACACTATCATCAATTTTAGAAATTAATTTTTCAACTTCAAAATTTTCCGAAAAATTATAGTCAATCTCATCTTCATTAGAGCTAATTAATGTATTAATTACTTCTGCATATTGAGGGTGTAGTGTTGGAGATATCACTACCTTATTTCTTTTAGTAATTCTTTTTGCCATTGATACTGCTTCAGCTGTTGAAGTAGAACCGTCATACATAGATGCGTTAGAAACATCCATTCCTGTAATAAGAGAGACTTGAGTTTGAAATTCAAAGAGATATTGAAGAGTACCTTGAGAAATTTCAGGTTGATAAGGCGTATAGGATGTTAGGAATTCAGAACGCTGGATTATGTGATCAACAGTTGCAGGAATATGATGCTTATAAGCTCCTGCTCCTAAAAAAAATGGTACTTGATTGGAGTTAATATTTTTATTAGCAATTTCAGATAAAATTTTCCCTACCTCCATTTCAGTTTTATGGCTTGGTAAATTAAATTTGGGATCCAACGAAACTTCTTTTGGAACATTGGTAAACATTTCATTAATATCACTTACACCAATGACCTTTTTCATATCCTCTCTATCATCATTTGTTAAAGGTAAATATCTCATTGCTTTATACTCCAATTAATTTCTTGTATTCTTCTTCACTCATTAAATTTTTAAGCTCATCTTTGTTCTTGATAATTATTTTATAGAGCCATCCACTATCTAAAGGATCTTCATTAATAATTTCAGGTTTTTCTTCTAATGAAGAATTAGTTTCAAAAATTTCTCCAGAAGCGGGAGAATAGATTTCACTTGCTGCTTTAACAGACTCAATTACCGCAACATCTTTTCCTTGATTAAAAGAGTTTCCTTTTTCCGGTAATTCAACAAAAACAATATCTCCTAATTGCTCACTTGCATAAGATGTAATCCCGACAACGCCCTCATCGCCATTAACCTTTATCCACTCATGATCTTTCGTATAAAAAATATCTGTCATTCACTTTTTCCTTTTAAAATAATTATGGGGAACAAATGGGAGCTTTATAATATCTGCTGGTATTTTTTTTCCACGAATATCTAAAAAAACTTCTTTTTTATTGCTAAAAGAAGAAATTATATAACCCATGGATATTGGTACCCCTAAAGAGGGAGAAAAACCTCCGCTTGTTACCTCACCAATCAACTTGTTGTTAGCATCGTATATTAGGGTACCCTCTCTAGCAGGAGCCCTTCCTTTAGGGAGAAAACCTAGTAGATTTTTTTGAGGTCCTTTTTTATATTCAACTGCAATAGCCTGACCTCCAATAAAATCTTCTTTATCAACTCTATCCTTACATATTGACCATTTTAAGCCAGCCTCGATAGGGTTTTTTTCTATATCTATATCGTGTCCATATAAACATAGACCTGCCTCCAGTCTAAGCGAATCCCTTGCTCCAAGCCCTGCTAGTTTAACATCGCTATTTTTTAAAAGTTTCTCAGTAAATGTAACTACTTTCTTATTAGGGATTGAAATTTCAAAACCATCCTCTCCAGTGTAGCCGCATCTTGATATTAAAATTTCATAATTACTGTACCTAAACCAATTACTAGACATAAATTCCATCCCCTTAATTTCAGGAATTAAATCTAATAATATTTTTTCTGATTTTGGACCCTGCAGAGCTATTAAGGAAAGATCATTCCTTAAGTTAATATTAAATTTTTCGTTTAAATTATCTCTAAGATGATTGATATCTTTTTGTTTACAGGCAGCATTTACAACAAGCCAAACGCTATTCTCATCTGTAGTTTTATGAATCATTAAATCATCTATTATTTTTCCTTCATGATTTAAGAGTTGAGTATATTTTATTTTTCCTGGGGCTAGCTTAGAAAAGGATATCGGAAGAATTTTTTCAAGCGCCTCCATAATAAAAGGACCTTTTATTTCAATTTGGCCCATGTGAGAACCATCAAATATGCTTGCTTTTAATCTTGTATGATTATGCTCAGCAATGATTCCTGAAGAATAATTTATAGGGAGATAATAGCCACCAAATGGAACTATTTTTGCATTATTTTTATTATGAAAATCAAAAAGAGAGGTTTTCTCAATAGAAATATTTTCATTAATTAATTCAGACATTACGACTCCTTGACAGAAATTAGGGTTTTAAGCCTGCCCTCCTCTGTCGTTGGAACCTGAGAGATTTCGTATAATTATATACTTACCCCGTGGGTGAAATCATATGATTTTCTTTCCAGAGTCAAATATTTCTGCGGTCCTTTTGCCTGAGAGTTTCCGAGGGCGGTTGCTCCTTCGGCGCTAAAGTTAGTCTCTCCCGCAGAGACATTTTTATATTATATTGATTCTTTTCAATGTCATTTTTTATATTATTTTTGAATTCCAATCAATACTTTGTATGAAGATCCTGTTCTTCCTTCCATAATATCTGATCTTAGATTTTCTATCCCGATACTGAAAGAAGTTATTTTTTTATTTTTAACTTTTACAATATTATTTTTTGACCATTTATCAATCACAACATCATTAGGCCCAATAAAAGCAATAAATAAAGGAACTTGTATTGTATCAACTGATAATTGACCTTGATTAATAACATCGCCAATAACACCTATATTAAAATCTATTTTTTTTCTTTTAACGTTATACTCACAAATCATTACAGTTCTGTTCAGCTCTATTTTTAAACCATTAAACATACTTGTTTCTGACCCAGACATTATAGCGGCCCTTGGACATGCCCCTGGATCAAACTCAAAATCTGAAGAACTACAAGAAGAAATTAAAACAACAACAAGTACTGTATAGATAAATTTTAGCATAATTAACTTTTCCCAAACCTATTAACAAACTATAAAGAAAAACGTTTATATTTAATTAATATGTACCGTAGTTGATCATATCTATAAAATGAATAAAAAAATGGAAAAAATATTATATTTACCTAACCCAAGGGGTTTTTGTGCGGGGGTAGAAAGAGCAATAAATATTGTCGAATTAAGCCTAGAAAAATATGGGCCACCAATCTACGTAAGGCATGAAATTGTACATAATCCTTGGGTTGTAAAAGATCTTGAAGAAAAAGGCGTAATTTTTGTTGATGAATTAAAGGATATACCTGATGGAGAAAGGGTAATTTTTTCAGCACACGGTGTTTCGTCAGTTGTTAAAGAAGAGGCAAATTCAAAAAATATGGATTTTACAGACGCAACTTGTCCCCTAGTTCTAAAAGTTCATTTTGAAGCAAAAAGGCATTATGAAAATGGTTTCCATATTTTTTTGATCGGCCATAAAGGACATCCAGAGGTTGATGGTACAATGGGCCAGATACCTATAAGTTCAATCACTCTTTTAGAAAATGAAAAAGATATAAAAGAGCTTAATAAAAATGATTATGAAAAAGTTGCACTTATTACACAAACAACACTATCAGTTGATGATACAGCAAGATTAATCCTATTATTAAAACAAAAATTTCCAAGTATAATTGAACCACCCCGAGAAGATATTTGCTACGCAACTACTAATAGACAAATGGCTGTTAAAAGTATCGCGGAAAAGTGTGATGCAATTTATGTAATTGGAGGTGAAAACTCATCAAACTCCTTAAGGTTAGTTGAGGTAGCAAAACAATCAGGTTGCAAAAATAATTTCTTAATTTCTGATATTAATTCTATAGATTGGGACGAAATGGAGAGGTTTTCGTCAATAGGGTTAACAGCAAGTGCAAGTGCACCAGAAATCCTTATTAATGATTTTTTAAAAATTATGAATAAAAAATTTAAAGTTGAGATAAGAAAAAATACTATAGCAAATGAAAATATTACCTTTAAGTTACCAAAAGAACTAAGGGAATAAATATATGGGAGTATTTACACATATTTCTGAAGATGATCTAAATCTATTTCTTAAAGATTATAACCTAAAAGAGGTTCAATCAATTAAAGGTATTAATGAAGGTATACAGAATACTAATTATAAAATTAGAATTGACGAAAAAGATTTTATTTTAACAATTTATGAAAGTATAAACAATACTGATGATTTAGACTTTTTCTTGAGTTTAATGAATTATTTGTCTTCAACAGGTATAAAATGCCCAACACCAATTAAAAATTCCTCTTTAAATTATATTGGTAATATTAAGTCAAAACCTGCTGCTATTTTAACTTTTTTAGAGGGAAAGTCCGTTTTAGATATTAAAAAAGATCATACTTTTGAAATTGGAAAGGTTCTTGCAGAAATGCACCTTAGCACTTTAGATTTTCCCATGAAAAAAATAAATGATTTATCGATTTCTGGTTGGGAAAGACTGCTAATAAAAAATAAGGATAAAATTAATAAATTTGAAACCAATTTATTTAGAAAAATTGAAGATCAAATTACTAAAATTAAATATGAATGGCCAAAAAATTTACCATCAGGTGTTATTCATGCAGATTTATTTCCAGATAATGTTCTATTTAAAAATGGTAAAGTTTCAGGATTAATTGATTTTTATTTCTCGTGTAATGATTTTTTTGTATATGATTTATGTATTTGTATAAATGCTTGGTGTTTTGATAAAAAAAATGAATTTAAAAAAGATTATTTTGAAAATTTACTCAAAGGGTATCAATCAATAAGAAAATTAGAAGAAGAAGAAATTAATGCAATTCCACTTCTTTGCCATGCCTCCTCATTACGTTTCTTGCTGACTAGAATTGATAATTGGAAAAATAAAAATGATCTTGATATTGTTAATTATCAAGACCCTGTGGAATTTCTAAAGAGATTAGAGTTTCATGAAATAAATGAAAATTTAGGAAATTATAATTTAAATGGATAAAGAAGCTATAGTCTATACTGATGGAGCATGCTCAGGCAATCCGGGGCCAGGTGGTTGGGGTGCAACCATAAAAATAGGGGATGAAATTTTTGAAATTTTTGGAGGAGAAGATAATACCACTAACAATAGAATGGAGCTAGTTGCGGCTATAAATGCACTAGAATACTTAGATGAAAATCATAAAATAACTCTATATACAGACTCAAACTATGTAAAAGATGGTATTACAAAGTGGATTTTTAATTGGAAAAAAAATAATTGGAAAACATCAACTAAAAAGCCCGTGAAAAATAGTGACTTATGGATAAAACTTGATGAAATTCAGAATAAAAGAGAAGTTAAATGGAATTGGATAAAGGGTCACGCAGGAAATTTAGGAAACGAGCGAGCTGATGAGCTCGCTCGAATGGGTGTAAAAAAAATATAAAATTCCTAAAGTTGGTTTAAAATAGTCTCAGCACTTGATTCAGATATTTCACCAGGGTTAGATTCTAAATTTAATTTTGAAATAGTATTATCATCAATAATCATTGAATATCTCAAAGATCTTGAGCCTAAGCCAAAACCTGATCCATCCATAGTTAATCCAGTAGCTTCTGTGAAATCACCATTACCATCACCAAGCATTAGTATCTTCTCAGCGCCCTTATCTTTTCCCCAAGCGTCCATTACAAAAGCATCATTAACTGACAAACAAACTATTTGATCAGCTCCTTTATCTAAAATTTCTTGTGAATTGGTTACAAAACCTGGTAAATGTTGCATTGAACAACCTGGGGTAAATGCTCCAGGAACAGCAAAAAGAACTGTTTTTTTACCTCCGAACAACTCACTTGAAGTAATTGGAGTTGGTCCTTTTTCAGTCATATGGTGTAAAGTAACCTCTGGTAATGTATCGCCTTCTTTAATAGTCATGTTAGTCTCCCAATTTAAAAATTTTAATAAGAAATAATTATAATAATTTATTTGAAAAAGAGAAATTATTTAATTTTAAAAAGTTAGTTTATTACATTATTTGAAACATTTTTCCAAACTCTTAAAAAATTTTCAGACCAAATTTTATTAACCTCATCTTTAGAATAACCTCTCAGTAATAATGAATTTGTTATATTAAAAGTTTGAGACGCATTAGACCACCCCTCTATACCTCCTCCTCCACCAAAATCTGATGAGATTCCAACATAATCGATACCCACCAAATCAACTATATGATCTATGTGATCAATAAAACTATCAATACCTGGTAATGGAAATTTTTTATTAATTTTATCCATACCATTTTTATATTCAATTAATTTCATATGCTTTTCTGGAATAAAATTATTGTCGCCGGTCATGGTTAGAATTGAATCTCTTAAATTAATAATAGATTCTGTCCTTTTTTTATTAACTTTTACATAAGAAGAAAAAGCTACAACCTGAATAACTCCTCCTTTTTTAGCAATTTCTCTAATAATATTGTCAGGAATATTCCTTGGATGATCAGCTACTGATCTTGCTCCTGAGTGAGAAGCAATTACAGGGTGATATGATAATTCAATTGCCTGCAAAGCAGATTTATCTGAAACATGACTAATATCTATCATCATACCTAATTCATTCATTTTTTTTATAGTAATTTTTCCAAAATTAGATAAACCCCCATGCATCTCAATATCATTTTTAAGGGATTTTTTGGGTAATGAGCTATCAGATATTTGATTATGTCCGATATGCGAAAGTGTCATATATCTAGCCCCAAGATCATAATAATATTTTAATAATTCAATATCCTCACCTATTACATAACCATTTTCAATGCCTATTGCAGCAAATAATTTTTTATCTCTTTTTGCTTCATAAACTTCTTCAGGACTCTTCACTAGGACAATCTTGTTTGGATATTTTTCAACCATTTTATTAATAGCATTGAATTTTAAAATAGCTTTTTTCTTTGCTTCCTGATAGCCGTTTTTATTTAATTCAGACTGACCGACATAAACAATAAAAAAACCTCCATCAAGATTACCTTCCAACATTTTTTGAAAATCAACTTGCATTTCAGTCTCATTTCCAGGGTCATGATCTGGATTTATCATGTAATCAAATGGGATATCTATATGTGAGTCTAAAGTTAAATATTCAGCACGTAATTGTAATGAATAAGAAATCAAAAAAATAATTACTAAAAATCTAATGAAAAGAAATCTCAAATTAATGACTCCTATTTAATATTTGTACTAATAAAGTTTTTTATTTTTTTCAGATCAATTTCCATCTTTGAGAAATTTTCTGATTTGTTCATAATTTTTTTAAGCCTTTCAGGTATTTCAGGTTTAATATTAATGCTATTTTCAACAGCAATAGGAAATTTTGAAGGGTGTGCAGTGCCAAGAGTAACGATTGCACCACTACTATCGTCCATCAACATTGATGCAGCGTAACCAACAGCGCTGTGAGGATCAAGAATATAGCCAGTTTTTTTATAAACATCAGCAATACATTCCTTTGTTTCTTTTTCAGAAATGCTTGTTGCTAAAAAGTCATTTTTAATAAAATTTAAGGCACTTTTTTCTATATTAAATTCTTTAGAGTCTCTAAGGCTATCCATTAATTCTTCAATATTGGATGCTTTCCTATTATAAGCTTCAAATAGTAATCTTTCAAAATTACTTGAAATTTGAATATCCATACTAGGTGATATTGTGGCCTTAGCCTTATCAATTGAGTAAATACCAGTTTTTAATGCTCTAGAAAGAATATCATTTTCATTCGTTGCAATCATAAGATTCTTAATTGGTAGACCCATTTTTTTCGCAACCCATCCAGCTAAGATATCGCCAAAATTTCCTGTTGGAACAGAATAGGATACCGGACCATTATCTAACAATTTAAAAGATGTAAAATAGTAAACAATTTGCGCCGCTATTCTTCCCCAGTTAATTGAGTTTATTGCCCCAAGTTTTACCTCGCTATTAAAATTTTTATCCTTAAAGAGGTCTTTTACAATATTTTGACAGTCGTCAAAAGTACCATCTATTTCTATAGGAAATACACCATGTCCATCAGTAGTTGTCATTTGTTTTCTTTGAACCTCAGATACCCTTCCCTTTGGAAAGAAAATAAAAACATTTACATTTTGACTATTCTTAAACGCTTCAATAGCTGCACTTCCTGTGTCGCCAGAAGTCGCCCCAATAATCGTTATTTTTTCATTTCTTTTTTTTAGAGAAAGATCGAATAATTCTACCAATAAAAGCATAGCAAAATCTTTAAAGGCTAATGTTGGACCATGAAATAATTCTAGTATGTATCTATTTTCTTCAAGTTCTACCAATGGTGCCATTTCTTCAATATCAAATGACTTATATGCATTTTTAGTTAATTTAATAAGATCATCATAGCTAACAAAACTATCTAAAAAAGGATGTAAAATTTCTGCTGCAATTTTATGATATTTAACATTTTTAAGATCGCTGTAATTTAAAATAGGCCACTCTTCAGGAACATAAAGACCGCCATCAGGTGCTAAGCCTGTAAGTAAAACATCCTCAAATTGAAGATTTTTAGATTTTCCTCTTGTAGAAATATATTTCATAGTTAGTAAATATATCGTATTCATACCAAATGGAATATTTTATTATTAAAATCTTTAAACAATTTTTTTAGGAATATTATTTATGCAAAATATTTTTGAAGATATCGACAAGAGTGATGTAGCATTATTAATTGAAAAAGGATTACGTGATTCAGATGAAGGTGAGCTTTTTTTTGAAACAACACCAAGTGAGTCATTTATTTTTGACGATGGTAGGCTTAAGAATTCAAATTTTGATATTAATAGTGGGTTTGGTATTAGAATGGTATCAGGTGAAACCACCGGTTATGCTAATTCAACTATTTTAAATAAAGGATCTATTGAAAAAGCTCTTGAAACTGTTCAGGCAGCAAGAATAGGGAATAGTATTCTTTACTCAGATAAAACTAAAAAAATAAAAAATTTAAATAATCAATTATATTCAAATGAAAATCCTTTAAATAGTATTTCTTTTAAAGAAAAAGTTAAATTAGTTAAAAATATTGATACCTTTCTAAGGTCTTATGACAATAGAGTTCAGCAGGTAAGTGTCAGCTTATCAGGTAATTTTCAATCAATAACAATTTTTAACAAGAATGGTGAAATCAATACTGACGAGAGACCTTTAGTGAGATTAAATATATCCGTAATTGTTAACAATGGAAAAAGGCAAGAATCCGGATCTTATGGAACAGGTGGTAGATGGGATTATAAGAAATTAATTTCAAAAGAATTTTATGAAAGTGCATCGAAAAAGGCACTTAAACAGGCAATAACTAACCTAGACTCAATAGACACTCCTGCTGGTGAAATGACTGTAGTTTTGGGCTCAGGATGGCCTGGGGTTCTTCTGCATGAAGCTATTGGACATGGCTTAGAAGGAGATTTTAATAGAAAAGGAACCTCAGCTTTTACGAACATGGTTGGTCAAAAAGTTGCGGATGAACAAGTAACTGTTATTGATGATGGCAGTTTACCTGACAGGAGAGGATCTTTAAATATAGACGATGAAGGTACTCCTACTAGAGAAACCATACTAATTGAAAATGGTATTTTAAAAGGTTACTTACAAGATAAAATGAATGCTAGATTAATGAATCAAAACCCTACAGGAAATGGACGAAGGGAGAGTTTCATGCATTTACCTATGCCGAGAATGACCAATACTTTTATGACAAATGGGGAATATGAACCTAACGAAATTATACAATCTGTAAAAAAAGGCCTATATATGGTCAACTTTGGTGGTGGGCAAGTTGATATAACATCAGGGAAATTTGTTTTCTCATGCACTGAAGGTTATCAAATTGAAAATGGTAAAATTGGCGCACCAATTAAAGGTGCAACCTTAATAGGGGATGGACCTCAGGCCTTGAAGAAAATTAAAATGGTTGGAAATGATACGTGCCTTGATGATGGTATTGGAACTTGTGGAAAAGCTGGCCAGAGTGTACCTGTTGGAGTTGGTCAGCCAACGCTTAGGCTTGATGAAATAACAGTAGGCGGAACTTCTTAAATGAACTCTCTTGCAAATTTTTCTTTTGAATACGGTTCTAGTGATCAAATTACCCCTCTAGTAAAAAGAGTAATAGCAAAAAATCCTGGGCCTTTTACTTATACAGGAACCGGAACATTTATCGTAGGAACAAAAGAATTAGCAATAATAGATCCAGGACCAATTGATGACGACCATTTAAAAGCAATAATAAAAACATCAGGAAAAAATAAAATTTCACACATAATTGTGACACATACTCATAACGATCACTCCCCTTTATCAAAACCACTTCAAGAAATAACTGGTGCACCTATATATTCTTATTTTAATGAGGCTATGGACACCAAAACAAATAATCAATTTGAGGAAGGTTATGATATTTCTTTTAAACCTGACGTAATAGTGAAAGACGGAGATCTAATTAATGGTTTTGATTGGACCTTAGAGGCAATTCATACACCTGGGCATACCTCAAACCATATGTGTTACTCCTTACTAGAGGAAAAAATTCTTTTCTCTGGAGATCACGTAATGGGTTGGTCAACAACGGTAATAGTTCCTCCTGATGGTGATATGGATGAGTACTTAAAATCCCTAGAGAAACTATTAGATAGGAATGATAATATCTATTTACCCACCCACGGTAAGCAAATTGATAACCCTCATGATTTAGTGAATAAATATATTGAACATAGAATAAATAGAGAAGAACAGATAATTAAGGCTATAAAGTCAGGTAACTTCAAAATTAACGAAATGGTTAAAATTATTTATTCTGATGTCGACCCTGGACTTCATCCAGCAGCCTCAATGTCTACATTAGCTCATTTAAATAGAATGATTAAAAACAAGATTATTAAAGTCAATGGTAAAGGTTTAAAGGCAGATTATAATATTATTTAAGGATATAAAAAAGACTTAATCCATTTCCCCTTTTTAAGTTTAAATAATACTCTATCGTGCAACCTATATGGTTTATTATGCCAAAACTCAATCTCAACAGGTTTAATTATGAATCCGCCCCAATGAGGTGGTCTAGGGATATCCATGTTTTTATATTTTTTAGAAATTAAATTAAATCTTTTTTCAAGTTCTTTTCTATTCTTCAGCTCCTTAGATTGAAGAGATGCCCAAGCTCCAATTTTTGATTTTCTATCTCTTGAAGAAAAATATGAGTCAGATTCTTTTCTAGAAATTTTTCTAACTTTACCTCGAATTCTTATTTGCCTCTCAATGGATTTCCAATAAAAGCATGCAGCAATATTAGTATTTGATTCGATTTCCTTTCCTTTTGAACTGTTAGAATTTGTAAAAAAAGTAAGACCATCTTCATTAAAACTTTTCATCAAAACAATTCTTACATTAGGTTGTCCTTTTGAATTTACAGTTGATAGAGAGATTGCATTGGGATCAGAAATCTCTTTTTTTGAAGCTGAATCAAACCATTTATTAAATAAAATATATGGATTCCTCTCTTTAATTTTTGATAATCCAATTTTCATAGTTTTTACCCTCTATTAATTGTATTTTTAATTATACAATTCTGTATTAAGACTGTATTCCTTAAATTTGATTTTTTATAAAAAATCACTAACAATATTAATATAAATTTATTCAAAAGAAAAAATGGAAATTAAAACAAATATTTTATCAGGAAAAAAAGGTCTTATTATGGGTGTTGCCAATAATAGATCTATTGCTTGGGGAATTGCAAAGGCTTGTGCAAACAATGGGGCAGAATTAGCTTTTACTTATCAAGGAGATGCAATCAAAAAAAGAGTTACACCTCTTGCCAAAGAGTTAAATTCTTCAAATATTTTCGAGTGCGATGTTTCAAATCAAGACAGTATAGATAAAACATTTGCCTCTCTTAGCTCACTTTGGGGAAGTTTAGATTTTGTAGTACATGCAATAGGTTTTTCTGATAAAAATGAATTAGATGGTCGATATTTAGATACATCTGAAAAAAATTTTTTACAGACATTAAATATTTCTTGTTTTTCTTTTACCTCTATTGCTCAAAGAGCAGAAAAGCTTATGAAAAATGGTGGTTCACTTCTAACATTAACTTATTATGGAGCTGAAAAGGTTATGCCCCATTATAATGTTATGGGTATTGCTAAGGCTGGTTTAGAAACTAGTGTAAAATATCTTGCAAAAGATCTAGGTTCACAAAATATAAGAGTAAATGCAATTTCAGCAGGTCCTATAAAGACATTAGCAGCATCAGGAATAGGTGATTTTAGATATATTCTAAAATGGAATGAATATAATTCTCCATTAAAAAGAACTGTATCAATTGATGAAGTTGGAAATTCTGCATTGTATCTCTTATCAGATTTATCATCTGGGGTAACTGGTGAAATACATCACGTTGACTCTGGTTATAATGTTATTGGAATGAAGTCTGAGGATGCTCCAGATATATCAACTGTTTAGGATAAAAAAATATGTCACATAATTCATTTGGTCACCTTTTTAGATTTACTACATGGGGTGAGTCTCATGGTCCTTCTATAGGATGCGTTGTTGATGGAACTCCACCTAGAATCGAACTATGTGAAAATGACATTCAAAAGTTTTTAGATAAAAGGAAACCAGGCCAAAGTAAATTTACAAGCCCAAGAAAAGAAAGTGACGAAGTTAAAATATTGTCAGGAATAATTGAAGATGATGGAAGGAAATTAACTACCGGAACACCAATTTCTCTAATAATTGAAAATACGGACCAAAGATCAAAAGACTATTCAGAAATTGAAGAAAAATTTAGACCTGGTCATGCAGATTATACATATTTTTCAAAATACGGAATCAGAGATGTTAGAGGTGGAGGAAGACAATCCGCAAGAGAGACTGCTATGAGGGTTGCTGCAGGAGCAATAGCTAGAAAAATACTACCTGAAGTAGAAATTAAAGGTGCTCTAGTTCAGCTGGGTGAGCATAAGATCAATAGAAAAAACTGGGATAATAGTTTTATTGAAAAAAATGCATTCTGGTCTCCCGATCCAACTTCTATTGATATTTGGGAAAAATATATTGAGGATCTTATAAAAGCTGGAGATAGTTGCGGAGCTATAATTGAAATTACTGCAAAAAATGTTCCCGTTGGACTAGGTGCTCCAATATATGGAAAATTAGATGCTGAAATAGCAAATGGGATAATGAGTATAAATGCTGTTAAGGGTGTAGAAATCGGTAATGGCTTTGAGGCAGCAACAATTAAAGGAAGTGAAAATTCTGATCAGATGTTTATGAAGGGTGATAAGCCTTCATTTGAAACAAATAATTCTGGAGGAATACTTGGTGGAATTTCCTCTGGTCAAGATATAGTTATACGATTTGCAATTAAACCAACCTCATCAATAAGAAGTAATCAAAAAACAGTTAATAAATCAGGAAACAATACTGAGATTTCAACTAAAGGAAGGCACGATCCCTGTGTTGGTATTAGAGCTGTTCCAGTAGGAGAAGCTATGGTTGCATGTATCTTAGCTGATCACTTTTTAAGAGATAGAGCGCAAAATAGTTGAAGTTATTTTTTTGGGTCAACAATCTTAAGATCTGGGGACTTAATATTCATGGTATCTAAGACTTTTTCAACTATTTTATCTCTCACTAGTTCGGCTTCCTCGTACATTTCCTCAGGTGTTGCATGAGCAATAAATCTGTCTGGTAAGGTTAGTGTTCTAATCTTTAGGCCATCATCTAATTTTGAACTATTTGCCAATAAATTTAGTACAGATGATCCAAACCCTCCTGAAGAACCTTCCTCAATAGTTATAATTACTTCATGATTTTCAGATAAATTGATAATCAAATTCTTATCAAGTGGTTTAGCAAAGCGAGCATCAACTACAGTAGTCGATAAACCAAATGTTTCTAAGATGTCAGAAGCTTTTTTCACTTCTGAAAGCCTTGTTCCTAAACTTAAAATAGCTATCTTATTTCCTTCTGAAATTATTCTTGCCTTACCTATTTCTATAGGATCATAATTATCTGGCACAATTAAACCTTCACCTGATCCTCTAGGATATCTAAAAGAGATAGGACCCTCGTTGTAAATTGATGCAGTCTTTACCATCCTTGCCAGCTCTATTTCATCTGAAGCAGCCATGATAGTGAGATTTGGTAATGTTGAAAGAAATGAAATATCAAAACTACCAGCATGAGTTGGTCCATCTGCTCCAACAAGACCTGCTCTATCAATCGCAAATTTTACAGGTAAATTTTGAATTGCCACATCATGAACTATTTGATCATAAGCTCTTTGTAAAAATGTTGAGTATATTGCAACAAATGGATTCATACCTTCAATAGCAAGACCTGCAGCAAAGGTCACTGCATGTTGTTCAGCAATACCTACATCAAAAAATCTTTCAGGAAATTTTTCTTGAAAATGATTTAATCCCGTTCCTGAAGGCATAGCAGCAGAAATTGCAATAATATTTTTATCTTTTTCAGCCTCTTTAATCAGAGCATTGGAAAAAATATTTGTGAAAGAAATATTATTACTTTTTGATTTTTGTTGCTCACCTGTTCTTATATTAAATTTTGAGACACCATGAAATTTTTCGTTTGAATTTTCAGCTGGTAAATAACCCTTACCTTTTTTTGTAACTACATGCAGTAAAATTGGGCCCTGATCTGTATCTTTTATGTTCCTTAAAACAGGTAATAAATGATCTAAATTATGACCATCTATAGGGCCTACATAATAAAAACCTAAAGCTTCAAATAATGTACCCTCTCCAGAAATAGTTCTTGAGACTTCATCAGCTTTTTTTGCACTTTTCTCAATAGATTTCGGAAGTTTTTCAACAATTTGTTTGGCAAAATTCCTAAAGCCTAAATATTTTTCACCTGATATTAGTTTTGCTAAATATGCTCTCATAGCCCCGGTAGGCGGTGCTATGGACATATCATTATCATTAAGAATAACTATTAATCGAGATTTTAACGCACCTGCATTATTCATTGCTTCATAAGCTTGACCAGCGCTAATTGCTCCATCACCTACAACACATATGATATTATTATTATTATTTTTTA
>Ga0102963_1000148_pt1 | contig 28969 bp, 46 predicted proteins | sample SalPon2_C_H2O_MG_2_FD_84522 | JGI IMG/M metagenome (GOLD analysis project Ga0102963, IMG submission 84522) | Salt pond water microbial communities from South San Francisco under conditions of wetland restoration - Salt Pond MetaG SF2_C_H2O_MG | ecosystem: Environmental > Aquatic > Non-marine... | reverse complement strand
AGGATGCTGGATCAGCAGCTATAGGTTCTGTAAAAGATTCTTTTACTGGTAAAGCTTCACAAGGTAGTACAGCTAAATATAATATTGTTCAATCACCTACAAGAGGTGGGATAGAACGATCTAGAGTAACTATGACTACTGTTCCAAAAGTTTCAGAAAGTTTAACTCGTATAAATACTAAGATGAGTAACATAATGGGTAAAAAAATTGGAACTAGTAATATAACTTTAAAAAGTTTAACAGGTAAATAGTAAGGATAATATAATGGCTGAGTTAATGAATGAGTTTGATGGTCCTATACCAATGGCTTCTATGACAGAAGAATTGGGGTCTAGAGCCTATGAAAAACCACCACAGTACACAGATCCTGCTGATGCATTTGATATGATCGTAGATGGTATGGCTACAGAGAAAGCTATGGAACGTATATCAGTGGCTGTACAGTTAGGTGTTCCTGCTGAGTTAGTTGTACAGTCAGTTATGTTTAGTGGTTGGGCTACAGGTAAATATAGTTTTGATACTATGTTATTAATCTCTGGTCCTGTATTTGAAGTTATGACTCATTTGTTAGATAAAGCTGGGGTAAACTATGGTAAATTTGCTGAGAGAGAAGAAGATAATGATATTGAGGAAGCTATAGAACTTCTTAAAAAGTTAGATTCAGGTGATGTAAAGGAAAAATATACAGAAGAAGATACAGAAGAAGAAGAAGATATGATGCCAGAAGAATCTACAGAGCCTGAAGTTCCTAGAGGTGGGTTAATGGGAGGAGTTGCGTAATGGGTTTTTTTAATGTTAGTGATGCTATGGCATTAGGTCTTATCGAGGGTGCTGATATGGCATTTGAAAGAATAAGAGTAGAAGATAAAGAACAGCTAGAGAAAGATCGTGTCAAAGCAGAAAAAGCAGCTTTGGCTGCAGCAGGTATTCAAAGTAAATATGATGCCAACGATAGAATAGATGAACAAAATGCTAGAGTGCTATCTAAAAGTGTAGCACTACAAAATACACTTAAAGAAGTAATTGCAACTAATCCTGAAGTATATGAAGGTGTTCCTCCTATGGAACTTTATAAAGCTCTTTCTAAAAGATTTAGAAGATTTCATGGGGATAATCCAGATGATAATATTACAAAATATGGTCAAAGAGCCACAAGAAAATTAAATAATAATTTATTAAACAATTCACCTAATGATATTCTTGAAGAAGTAGCACGTAAATTTAAAGCAGATAAAGAAATTAAAACTACTACTGATGATCAACAAATGTCTGCACTTAATTTAATGACAAGAGAAGGTAAAAGAAGACAACAAGAGCAAGAATTAAGACCTACTAATTTAGGTCCAGAAGCAATGCAAGCATATGATGAAGCAAGATTAGGTAAACCTGTTGAGTTTAAACCTGAAGTACTAGATCCATTAGTTGATAGAGCAGCTAAAACTCCAAATAGACAGGTTCGTGGAGATCAAGAGTCTGCATTAATAGCTTCAATTACAGGTACAATACCTGAAAGAGATCCTAAAGATCCTTTTACTGTTAGATATCCTTCAGGTTTAAAATCTGGAACATTAATGAAAGATGTACAAAATTCTGAAAAACTATTAAAAGATCTAGCAGTTGAGTTTAATGGTTATATGTCACGATTTTCTTCACTTTATGATACATCTGATTTAGCATCTATCAAACAGGCAGCAGATGATTTTAAAAATACTTTAGTAGATCCTGAAACTTTTACAATAAGACAAGATGTAAAAGATAAATTAACTGTGCAGGATATACAAAATGCTAGACAAAATGCTAATGTTGGTCCTATTGCAACTGTTGTAACACCTAAAGACCCAAAAAAAACTGGTAATGTAGTTAAAAAGAAAACAGACGATAAAAAATTAACATCTGAAGGAAAATTATTAAAGCCAGATGAAGTTCCAGATGAAGTGCGTGAAAGACTAGCTCAAGCTATGAAAGAAGCTAGGGCTACAGGAGAAAAAGATGCAAGAGGTAAAATTGTAGTTGGCAATGATGTATATGAATACATACTTGGTCAAGGTGTTCCTAAAATTTATAAATTAGAAAATACTCAAACGGAGGGTTCAACTTGAGCGAACCAAAGAAAAAAACCCAACAAGATCTATTAAATGATGAAAAGTTTATAGCTACACTCGTAGACTATAACTTAGATCGTTATGGGGAAGTTCCTTTAAGTGCAGAGGAAGCATTAGAACAATTTATAGAGGACTACAGATCTTTAAATAGTAATACTGTAGAAGCCTTTAGATTTGTAAACTATGCTGAAGATGTTAAAGATGGTGAATATAAAAACAATCTAGCAGATGCGTATAGAATTGTAGATACAGAACTAGAAAATTTTTACGCTGATAAGTCTACTAGTTTTGGACAAAAAGTAGAAGCAGTAGGTGAGTATGCATTATATAACATATTAGATCCTATAAATGTTTTTGGTTTTGGTGTAGGTAAACTTGTATCTGGTACACTAGGTAGACAAGCTATAAAAGGTGCAGTAGGTAAAGCATTAGGAACTAAATTAAAAACAGGGATAGCAGTAGGTGCAGGAGAAGGTGTAGCTTCAGCAGGTGTAGACTATGGAGCGCAAAAATCAGAAATAGAACTAGATTTAAAAGAAGATGTAGATATGGCTAGATTAGGCATAGCAGGTGCTTCAGGTGCTGTTCTTGGTGGTGGATTAGGTGCTTTGGCTGCTAGAGGAACAGATGCAGCAAGAGTAAAGATGGATGATATAATACCAGAAAATCCACAAGATAAACTTGCAAATGTAAATTTAGGGGATGATGCTGCTAAAGATGCAAGATTCAAAAGACCACCAAAAGATTATACAAATTTCTACGTAACAGCTAAAAGTAAAGTAGATGATAAAACATTAGAGGCTGATGTAGGAAGAGTAGTAGGTAGAGAAGGAGATAATTTAAATGTATCGTATAATAAATTAGATACAGATGGAGTTATTGTAGGAAGTGATGTTCAATCTATACCATTAAAACAACTTAGGGCTGTAAGTGATGAGGTAAAGAAAAAATATACTGATAAGACATTAACAAAAGGTTTCTTTAATATTGACCCTGAAGATGTTGCAAAGGGTGATGAAATTATAGACAATCTATTCTCTCCTGAAGAAGCTGAGTTATTTAGGTCTTCTCTTAACCTAGAAACTATAAAAGGTATACGAGAAGCTATAGAAGATGCAGCCAAAACTGATACTACAAAAGTATTACAAATGATTAATCCTGGAGATAGGATTAGTGAGATTGCTGGAAATATATTAAAAGTAGCAGAAGATTTTCCAGATAGCCCTGTAATACAAAATTTAACAGCTAATCTAGCTACTAAAGGAATATCTACAGAACAGTTTGGGTTGATATTAAAAGCAGACTCAAGTGGTTGGGGTAGAAAAGGGCAAGAATTAAGTAAGATGAGAAAGTTTACAGACGCTATTTTGTCTGGTCAAGATTTAGGTAAATTTGATTTACAACTAACAGAAGCAGCTAAGAAACTTACACCCGATCAAAAAGCAAGTCTAACATACTTACAAAATTTAGATAAGCAAGATTCTGAGTTTGGCAATACTTTAGGTAGGCTTGTAGATTTGTGGAGAGGGTTGCTTGTTACTTCTCCTGCTACAACTTTACGTAATATCATAGGTTCATTTTTAAGAGTACCTTCTGAAACTTCTGCAAGACTTCTTGATCGTTCCTTTCAAAGTTGGGAGCAAGGATTAATGGGTAGACAAGTACCTGTAGATGCTCCTGATTATAAAATATTAGATTTAGCAAAGAACTTTGGTGATGTAGAACACTCAATAGCAATGACTAAATATATAGGTCAGAATTTTTCTCAAGTAGAAAAACAAATATTTAAAACAATTGAAGATTTTGATACTGCATTTGATGCTCAATCAAGAAAAGGAATTATATCTTCAGCAGGTAAAGTAGTAAAATTTTTAAATGGTTTAAACATAGCACAAGATAGAAGCATAAAATCTGCTGCGTTTTTAGCTGCGATAGATAGGGAAGTAGTACGTGCTGTTAGAAGCGGTGAAATTAATATAAAAGGTATTAATGGTATAGAAGATCTAGTACGGCAAAACAGATTAGATCTTTTAAACAATAAAATGATAGAAGACTCTATTGCTGATTCTTACAGACTTACGTATCAAACTAGAGATGCAGGTAAAGAAGTATCAATACCTTTATTGAGCCAAGGATTAACTAGCTTTCAAAAGATTGTAAACAGTAGCCCAGCATTAAAAGTTATAATACCTTTTCCTAACTTCCAAGCTAACTCTATAGCTTACCTTGCTAATCGTGTACCTGGTTTATCACTGTTAAAACCTATCAGGGCAGGTATTGGTATAGTTAAAAAAGGTGGTAAAAAAGGAGCTACAGAAAGAAGAGGTAGATTAGCTGACCTAGAAGTACAGATCTCTGAGAAGATAGAAGGACTTAAAGATTTAAAAGGTGCTGAAGGAGCTAGAGCCAGAGCAGAATTAAAAAGACTAGGAGATGAACGTACTAAACTACAAGCTAGTTTTGGAGAAACAATAGAAGATTTACGTAAACTAAAACAAGGCATAGCAGAGACAGTAGATGGTATGGTTTTACTAACTGTAGCATATCAAATGAGAGATAGTGAAGCAGGTGGTGATGGTACTAAGTGGTATGAACTTAAAGACAGAGAAGGTAATCTATATGATCTAAGACCTATCTTCCCACTAACTCCTTTCTTATACATGGCAGAAGTTCTAAGAAGACAGTTACAAGGTAAAACAGAAGCAGATTTTATTCCTGAGTCTTTATCTAATGATGCAATGGAAGCTATTATAGGAACAAGTGTAAGGGCAGGACCAATTGGTAAACTGTTTAGAGAAGGTAGAAAGATATTTGAAAGTGAAAGTCCTTTTGATGGAGCTAAAAGAGGAGAGCTAATAGGAGAACTAGCAGGTTATTTAGCAGCAGGTATACTTACTCCTCTACGTCCTGTTTCAGATATAGCCAAAACTTTTGGGGATAAAGAAAGCAGACTGTATCTAGATCCTAAATTAAGACGTAATATAGATTCATCTAAGCCTTGGTATACAAATGCTTGGAGAGCTATGATGTCAGATCTTACTAGAGGAGTAGAGCCTATTGAGGAACTCCTTGGGGGAGATCCTTATGAAAGTAAAGCTTTTGGTAAAGTTCCTGCATATGCATCACCTACTACTTCTGAAGATCCTAGTACTAGAACTATACCTGCTATAAAACAAATTACAGGTACTGCACAAAGAGGTGCAAGAGATCCAGTAGAGCAAGAAATGCTCAATGTAGACATAGATCCGTTTAAAGCTAGGATATATAGTGGTGTGCCTGAATATGATAACGTAGCTAATAGACTTACTGGAGAAATAACTCAACAAGTATTATTATCTTACATAAGAGGTAATGAGTATCAAAATATGCCTTTTGAACAAAAGAGACAAGTTATTAGTGATTTTTTTGATAAAGAATCAGAAGCAGGTAGTGGTATAGATTTCTTTAGAGGTGAATATGCAGATGTAAAAGAAGCAGTTAGTGCAGCTATGAAAGAATCGTATCCAACTTTAACATCTTTAAAAAATTTAAGAAAGCAAGGGTCTTCAAAAATTAATAAAGCTATAGAAGAAATACAAAGAGAAACTCCTGGTTCTATAAATTTAAGTTATGTGGATGAAAAAAATCCTGACAATGAAGCTGAAGTAAAACAATTACAGGATATAATTGCTAGGATTAATGCAAAAATTAAAGGAAGAAGATCGCAAGGAACAAGAGCTACGTTTAGTAAAGATATTGAATCAGCTAAAAAAGCAGCTCAAAATAAAATATCTCAAGGTTCATTAACACCTGTAAGAAAAAACAAAGGTGGTTACATAACTCAAATGAATGGATTAGGTTTTAATATGGGTGGAAAAGTAGGAGATTTTAACCATCCTATGACAGAAGCTGAAAGAGAATCAGGAAGAAGAAGTGTTACAGGAGGTAGGATTTTAAGAGCTATACCTGCTGCAAATACAGCCACTCAAGTAATTTCTGATGTTGCTAAAGGAGATACTTCTAAAGGTGCGGAAACTGCTGCAAATAAAAGATTTAATTTTACGACAAAACGAGGCTCTACCTACGAAACAGATCGTAATAATAGAACTATGAGAAGAAGAGAGCCAGATCCTAATAGAAGAGAAGCACCTGGGCCTAAAATTTTACAGCCAAAAAGTGTTAAAACAGTATATTTAGAAAAACAAGATGTAAATAAAATAGGAGTACCTTTTCAATCTAAAGAAATTTCTGCAACTATGGTTCCTGTTAAAGAGGGAAATAAAGTTGTAGCTATGGAATTAAAATTAAATAAACCTTTTAAAGGAAAAGATGGAAAAATATATCCAATAGGTAGTACAGTAGAAAATACTAGAGTAAAATTTAGTAATGAGCCAAAAAAAGGTTTAGTTCCAGTAGAAATATGGGATTCATCAGATAGAGAAGGTGTTCATTTTGGAAATGAGATAATAAAAGTAAATGAAGTAAATCCTACAACACCTTTATTTGAAAGGTTTAATAAAGGTGGAATTATGAGAAAGGAAAACTAAAATGGGTGGATTCCCAATGGAAATATTCACACTTCTAGCATCAACTATATTAGGTGGTGTTATGAGTATATGGGGGCAAAGCATTAAGTCCAAGCAAGAGGCTAACAAAATGTATATAGCTGCCCTAACAGAAGAAAGTAAGATCGTTGCTTCTGCAAGAGAACACGGTGTAAAAGATGTACACTTTGCATGGACCAGGAGAATTATAGCATTGGCTGCTGTATTTTCTATTATCGTGCTACCTAAGATAGTACCACTAATATATCCAGAACATCCTTGGATGGTTACTGTAGGTTATGCAGAGCTACAAGGTGGGTTTATGAATTGGATGTTTGGCCCAGATAAGGCTATGATGTGGAAATCATTTCAAGGCTTTGTAATTACCCCATTAGATACAAACTTAGTCGCTGCAATCACTGGCTTGTATTTCGGTGCAGGGTTCACCAAAAGATAAAGGGGGAAATTAATCCCCCCAAGTCTTACTTACGCGAGTTAGCATTTAACTTTAATATTAACTCCGTATCTTTTTTAGTTTGTGCATCTCCTAAATAACCCAATCTGTCTTGCACAATCTTGGGTAGTAATCCAAGGAACGCACAATTATATGCAGTCTCCATAGTTCCATAGGCATACTGATTACCTTTGCTATCTATATAGTTACCTGTAACATTATCATATGGGCATGAACTGTCATGTATCCATTTCTTACTGTCTGCATAACTAAACCCTATAGCAGTGATCAGCATTAATGCAGTTATAGATATACCTATTAGTAATTTTACTTTAGGACTATTTTCATTAATCATTTCTTACTCCAATCTTCCACAATATAATCATACAACATATTTATCTCGTCCTCATTCTCTTCTATCAATTGGACTCGATCATTAGGCCAAGAATACTTTCTAGCATATTTCTTAGCTTCTCTTAACAAAGCAAAACCATTACTGGTTTTATTGCCTTCTGGTTTTGTTACTACTACTTTGTAGTACATATCACATTCTCCCTACATTGTCAAGTGTATTCTGAATAAACTTGTCAGTAGTGTAGCTAGAGCAAATGCATTTATAACCATTAATGCTCTATCATTCCATAACATTCCTACAATTAACCAACCACCAATACCTATTGAATGAAAATACAAGTTTAATGGATAGATGTTGTTGGCGGTTAGTACTGTAGAAACCATTAGTATTATACTCGATATCCACTTGATATACCAATCAACGGTATATAGTGGGGTCTTGGTGATAATCTGTATTCCTTTGTGGTCTTTCCACATTTTTTACTCAATTCTTAAAAAAATGACCTCGTAGGATGAGGCAGGAGAGGGTGTAAGCAATGTCTCTGGTAGGTAGTGTCCAGATTTTACCTACATTCTCTCTAGCCTAGCTTAAAATGGCTCTCAGAGGATTTGCCCTAAATTACCACCTAATTTCGTCTTTTTTCTTTACAACTTCACCTGTTGAGCCTGAATCTACCCAACATAACTGCTGAGAGTTCTCAGGACGCACAATTGCAGCAGTCCAGGTTCCAGATATAGGATTGTTAAATATAAATGTTACGTGTCCTCTGGATGATATTCCACGAAATACGATTTGTTCTCCGTGTTTATCTTGAATATACGTTTTAGCCTCTTCCAAACTTTTGCACCCTGCTCTTTCTGGGACTTGACTGTAAGATGCGGAAACATTGAACATAAGCAAACATAAACCAATTAAACCTCCTGTAAGTATTTTAGTCATCTTAACCTCCTTTAAGGTTAGTTATTAGAGATATCCAACTTTCAGGAAACAATGGTAATATAATGTCATGCCATTGACTTGCTAAATCTTGTATCTCTTGTTGTGCAGTAGATTCACTGCGTAAATTATATGCCCTAGCCCAAGCGTACAAAGATCCTGTTACATAGTACTCAGTAAATGTAGACTGAGGTAGAACCATTCTAGCTTGTTCAGGACAAACGTCCATTCCCAATAAATGTATATAAGTCCACTTAGCTTTATTAATAGACTGAACATATTCATCTATCATAAGGTTATATGGATTTATATCTACAATTTCATCTGAAGAACCCTGCTTCCTGTCACGGTGTTTGGCTCTCCACTCTTTAGGGATGTAAAACTCAGGTAATTCATCTACATACCTTCTACTAATCTCATTATAGCTAAAACCTACTGTGTGTTTAAACCTTTGTCTAGCCACAAAGAGAGGTACTTTCTCTCTCATCGTTATCATGCAGTGTGTAAAAGGTGTAAAGTGTTCATTTCTTGCAAGGAAGTCTAATAACTTCTGATCTTTTGCATTAAGGAATACACCCATCTCTGAAACATTAAAGGAGGATTCCTTGTTGAAGCTGACTCTCGCTGCATTCACTACTGTAAGGTCCGTTCCCATTGAGTCTACTAATAACGCTTCCATCTTCATTTAACTCCACTTTATAACTAGGGTAATATTCAGAGACTGCTTTGTTCCAACCTTGATACACTGTGAGATCATAAGTAAATAAACGTAGCTTTCTAAGTGTTATTGAACCAGATCTATCACTAGATAATTCTCTAACAGCTTTCATATTTAAATAAAACATTTCCTGGGTATCTAAAACAACACACGCTAGTATTTCAAAGTCTTTATCTGTATAAGTTTTCTTTTGACGTTTTATATCCGCAGTATGATCGTAGTATTCTTTTCTTATTAAAAAAGTTCTACCTACTTCGGATACCATAGATTTAACTTGTATTCTAATTGGTCTTTCAAAAGAAGAAACACAAATTACATCAGTGTCTGCTGCGTCTACATGATATGCTGGTAAACCCATACTAGCTAAGTTTGCAAGTACTAGAAACTCTCCTTGTTTTCCTACAAGTGTTTGGACTGATTCAGGCATCTATAGTACTCCTTATTATAGCCTCGTTGCCATTCTCTTGCTCTATCAGAAGTAGGAGGAAACGGATTGTTTTTGTTCCTCCTAAATCCGTTTCTACCCTGTTCTAGAATATCCCTCATAGGGAAAGGATATCTTCTTTTATACGCCACAAACCCCTCCTGAGTTGGTAATTTCACAGATATCATGTGTCTCAACTGCTTCTTCAAACTCTGTTCCTAACTTATCTACTGCCTCACTGTAAGGTACTACAGAAAGAGGTTGACCACCACGGCAACCATCTGGATACACTGTAAATCCACGTAATCTATGTGCATATGATGCTAATGTATTAGCAAAATCACTTACAGTATCCTCATTATTAAATTTAGATCCCCAAGCAGGTAGATTAATAGTAGAACTAATAGACATATCTACATAATCCTGTACATCTGCCTGAAACTTAATCCTTCTTTCATAATCATCTGCTAAGTCTAGTGCAGATTCTATCTTTTCAGGATCAGCATCATACATATCAATTAATTCTTGTGCTGCAGAGTCTACAACGTATTGATACTTCCACTTAGTACCACCTGTTAAGTATCTACGCTTATATGCTACAGCAAAGATAGGCTCTATTCCACTGGAGCTACCAGCGAGTATAGAAATACTACCAGTAGGAGCGATAGCGCGATTCGCAACTGGTCTTGATATGGATAACTCGTCAGCAAATTCCTTAGAGATGTTATCACTGACACCTTTATAGATTGACAACCACTTGTGTAGTTCTGGGGTAACTTCATACTTCTCTCCTCGTTTAACTAACCATTCATGCATTCCCATAAGACCTAAACCTAGTCTTCTGTTCTTTGCTCTAACCTGATGTACTTTAGCATAAGGTAGTTCTGCTCTTAGCGTACCACATATTAAGAATTTAGTACCCAGTTCAACCACTCTAGCAAGCTCTTGAAGTGAATCAATGCGTCCAAGGTTAATGCTCCCAAGATTACAAACATCACTATCATCAGCAGAAGTAACTTCTGTACAAGCATTTCTCAGGGTATCCTTTTCATTATCCATGAAGTTAAAGCTAAATCCTGGTTCAGCAGAAGTTAACGCCTGTTCAACATTCTTCAAAAATACTTCACCAACATCACCTGTCTTCCAGTAGTTCATTAACCATTCAGTATCATAATTAACACTGATGTTAGTCATATCTAATGGTGCGCGGAAGTTAAAGTCCTGCTCTTTAATATCTTTGAATGTAAATCCTGTATTACCTACAGGCATATCATTCCAGTTTTTTGCTATTAAGAAGTAAGGTATATCATTGTGCTTCCAGTTAAGTGACGCATACATGGCAGATCTACGTGATCCTCCCTGCATTACATTAGCACCTATAGAGTTGATCATCTGCATCTTAGGAATAGGACCAGATGCTAGTCCACCAGATCCACCTAGAGATCTTCCTGACTCACGATATACAGAGTAGTCAACTCCAATACCACCACCAGTCATCAAACATGATTCTGCTTTCCAACTAAGGTTGGCCCAATCTTCTCTCGTATCTTCTTCAGCAGATAATAGAAAACAGTTATTATAGAATCTTCTATCCCTTCCTGCATAGTAAATATATCTACCACCAGGAACAAACTTGAGATCTGTTATATACTTCTGTAGTTCTTTACGCTCTTCTTTACGCATCAGAGCTTCTTCACCTGCACGTAAGTTACCACATACATCTTCTACAAGTACTCTTGATAACTGCTCCCACGTATCGCAACCAGTATGGGCATACTTTAAGTTAAATATATCTTCAGAGAATTTAGATCTGAACATTGGATTCATGTTTGATTTAAATGACATCGTTTACTACTACCTTTATATTATCTATGACTATACCTTCCAGAGCATCTGAAACAGCAGATGATATTAACTCCTTCATGTCTTCTTCTAATCCTGCCTTACCATCAACAGGAACCCAACAGGCATCACTATCTATCTGGGCGTTTATATAAATAGATACTACCATGCTATATCACACTTGCCAATCAACTTCGGCTTCAACTTTAGCTAAAACATCTTGTTGTCTGGCAGTTTCTAATTTAGTTACGGCATCCATTGATCCTATCTCTCCCCCTAAACCTGCATAACCTGCTATATCAACCCAACTATCCTGATGAGTAGGGTTCTTAGCTAATCTTGCCATTTTAACCCATGCCATACATAATGCTACATCTTCTCTGGTTACGTGCTTTTTTAATATAAGGCTCCATCCTTGCGCTATATCATTGAAGTTAGTAAATGCATCTCCGTACTCCTTATCTCTATCTCCTGTAATAAGTTCACTTGCTTTTTTTAGTATCACTTCTCTTGGAATCATTAGTGTACCTTTTTATTAAAGTTTGCATAAACAACATTACCATTTACTTTTTCTATCTTTTGTAATGGTTGTACATTTACATCTTTTAACCTAGTCTGTGCTTCAATAACTACATTTTCAAGCATTGTTCTCATCGTAATACCTATCTCTTCCATCATACCTGAACAATTAAATGATCCATCATATATTTGAAGTTCATTTCTTTCAGGATCGTAAGTGCAAAATACACTATAAGTATTATCAGGTAACATTACCTCATGTACTATTTCTTCTTCTTTGTCGGACATACTGTCAACTCCATAAAATCATCAGCATACATTAGTGCTAACGGACGTTTTCGATCACCTTTTAATATTGCTACTGGTTTTGTAGCTTTCATCATATTAGTCTCTGCTTGTTCTAAGGCAGCATATACAGCAAAGGATGATCTTGCTTTGCATTCAACTGTCCAAGGAAACAATCTACGTGCCAAAGGACTAAGACCTATATCAGGTCCATTAACTCCACCAGGAGTTGACGTAACATCATCATCCTCAACACCTTTAAGATGTTGTTGAAGGTAATTACGTACCCACTGTTGAAGTTTGCGTCCTTTAGCTTTAGCAGACGCTACACTTATTCTATTTGAAGACCGTGTAGTGGTGGTAGGCATTTGCTGACTTTGATTTAGGGTTTCGTTCATACTTTAGATCAGGCCAACAAGTATATCGAAAGCTACAATAAGAACAAGTCATACCTAACTTTCTATTACCTGTTGGTTTACGATAAAAGAACTCTTCCTCATCAGTAAATCCACGTACAAAGTTGTCTTCCGTAGCTTCTTTATAACGAGTTATCGTATCTTCTATCTTGTTAGTATAGCTTTCTTCATCATCAGGATCAGCTTGAACTATCTTCATGTCACCTGTTTCTTTGTTGATTGCTATCCAACCACCTGCCTTTATCTCTGGAGTCTCTTCTCGTTCAGCTTTAGTGTAACCAAACAACTGTGAGCAGTAACCAAAGTCATCATTTTGTTTCAATGCCTCATAAGAAGCGAACTTCTTTTCAAAGGCAAACCTCGATGCACTTTTAATATCCCACAAAGAGAAACCGTTACCATCTCTGATAACTAAGTCTAACTCTCCATTAATGTAATCTCCATCAGGAGTCTTATATCCTACTCTTTTGTTTAAGTCTACTATTTCTACTCCTGCAGCCAGTAGGATAGCAACAGCAATAACTTCAGTCATATCACCGTATAACATTTTTATACGAAAAGAATTTGACTCAGGAGCTTTAGGCCAACCAAGCTTCTCAGCGTGTAATTGACAGAATGGTTTACCTACCTGAGACATGGAGGGAAGTTTAGCTCCCCCCTTTCTCCTGAAGTTGAACTTACCTAGCTTACTATTAAACATCTGACTAGCACGAAACACTATGTCATCTGGAATCTTAGGATCACCTGCTAGGTAAGAATCAATAGTTGTTTGGAGATCCATCCTAGAATGGAATCTCATCGTCAATGGTTTCACCTACATCCAAATCAGTTTTTACCTGACCAGGAACCATATTTTCTCTCATCTTATCGGCTACTTGTTCGTTCTCCATAACGATAAGATCAGCAAAGTCTTGTATATAACCTCTTGTAACATCGTTAAGTGACTTACGATCACCAACCATAGGAGTATACTTTAATACAAAGTACTTATTAGAACCTGCCTTCTTCATTTCGTAACTTACTTTTATGTCACAATTGAATGGCTCCATCTGGTACTGTTTTTTAAGCATAGGAATTAATTGACCTATCGAATAAAAGTTAGATGGTCCTAGCTTGATCCTGAATGGAACCTCATCAATCTCTACCTTTTCACCAGAGGCAGCAATAGGTTTTTCCATACGTATCAAACCGAATAGGTTTCTACTTAACTTAGCTTTAGATGCAGTAGCGTAGGCAATAGGATCAGCTGCACGTAGCTTTTCTCTATCTGCATTGCTTACCCAACCACATTTATCTCCTCCATACCAATCTAACGCTTTATGTTTAAAACTTCTAAAGTGTTGAGATATATTAGAGAACTTCTGAGAGTCTGGATCGTATACAGAAGTTTGCATAGTCTCTGCAAAGATCCTGAAGTAGGTATCTTTAGCAAAAACATCACCATAGTCAGGGTGATTCAATGCTATTGATGGTGCAGGAATACCCTCTACCATTTCCCCATTATGCTCTGTGGTATTATCTTTATTAATCCTGGCCCTTGCCAAGTTAGGACCACTATCCATTGGGACAGTGTATAACATGGAAAAGTCAGTAGTATTTTCATCAATCTTAATTAATCCATTCATGTAAAACTCCAATCATTAAATGAAAAATGCTTATAACATAATTTTATTATTTTGTCAATTAAAATCTTGTTGCTCCATCCAATTATTTCCATGAGACATTTCTACCTCAAGAGGAATGTAATCAGGTAGTCCAAAGCGTTTCTTTGCTTCCTCTTGTGCATCTAATAAACACTGTGGGCCTATATCCTTAACTATATCTATCTCATCTGGATGGGTATCAATCAAGACACTATCATGTACCGTGTTAATGACTACACTTTGTAATCCTTTCTCTTTTAGTTTGTTGAATAATAATATCACACCTAATGGTACGATCTCTGCTGTAGCTACAGACTGAACAGGATAGTTTACTATCTGAGTCTTGAAGTTAGCATTACCTGATCTGTTTCTTTGGCAGTCGGGGAAACTAAACTGTCTACCTGTAGCAGTTGTAACTAATTTGGTTGCTATGGCTTCATTCTGAAGTTTGTCATGCCACTTAAAGATCCCTTGATACTTTCCGAAGAACTCTTTGAAGTAAATTTGTTGAGCAGGAGTCCCTTGAGTTCCACCGTACAATGGACGGAAGGTGGAAGCTTTTGCTGCTCCTCTGTCAGTAACTTCTCCATTGTCGGAGAGGACTTTGGCAGTGTAGGCGTGAACGTCAAAGCCAGATTCGACTTCTCGTTTAACTGTTTCATCAGTTGCGAGTATTCCTGCAACCCTAAACTCAAGTTGACTGTAATCAATTTCGACAAGTGTACCTCCTTCAAATCTACTTACAAATGCCTTGCGAACTGGAAACAATCTACCTTTAGGCATATTCTGTAGATTAGGATTACTACTACTTAAACGACCAGTAGAAGTAATACATTGATTAAAATTAGCATGAAGTAAGCCGTCACTTTTTATTCCCTTCTTGATCCCTTCAATAAAGGATGCACGATATGTATCTATTGCTGATAGTCTGATTAGTGATTCAAGAAATTTCTTTACATCAGGATCTGTGGTAGTTCTGAGATGTTCTGTAAGTGTTATCTTATCAGTCTTAAACCCACCAGCAGATGCTAGTTCTGATCTAGGCTTGATGCCAAGACCTGCTACCTCATCTACTTCTAAGTATAGTACACCTAATCCTTCACAGTATTCACACTTACTAGGTTTCTTAAAGTTACTGCCATCTTTCTTTTTCTTGTAGTAAGTACCTTTACCATAACAGCTACCACACTTTATAACTCTAGTCTTGTATGCTTTCTTAAAACATTCTTTGGCAGCAGACATAAAGCCTTCTTGGGTCATGTAAGGTCTACGCTTTGGCTTACCATTATCATCCACCCCTATATCCATAACCTCTTTCCAGAGCTTCTTATCTTTAAGATTGCATGAGTAGACTACACTGGATAGCTGTTCGGGAGAGGATAAGTTAACGTCTTTATCTCCCATAAGCTTCCTGGTTTCTGTTTGAAGATACCTAGTAAGTTCTTCCTGTTCTCTTTGATAATCTATATCCACCTGATCAAGTACGTTCATATCAATAGCCATACCTGATCTCTCGATATCTGTTAATACAGAACAGAACTCACACATAAGATCTCTTATAGGTAGCAGAGATATGTTGTCATCTTCTCTGAATAATCTTTCTTGTTTCTGGAATATATCAGCAGTAGCTAGTATATCGTCACGTAGGTATGAGATCTGTAGGTTTTTAGGGAGGTCACTATAGTTTAGCCCCTTACTAAGCATATCTTTTAATACATCTTGCTTTCTAACAGAATCATATTTGTGAGATAGTGCTTCAAGACTAAGCTTGTTACGGATACCTTTACTCAGAACGTATTCATTAATCATGGTATCAATAATCTTTACATCACAATCAATACCAATCTCACGCAACCATGCTACATCAAACTTAGCATTATGCGCTACAACATACTTTGCATTACTCAATACCCTTTTGAAAGTATTAAACTCTGTAAAGTTACTATCCTCAATGTTTAATATAACTACTTCATTATCAAAGTATTTTGTTACGAGTTCACTACCAATAAAATACCCATGTGGAGATCTTAGTGTGTAACCTAATGCTACGAAAGTATTATCTTTGTTATACGGTGAGGGATCATTACGATTCCCACCTAAATCTATTTCAAGATCTAATACAACTGCATATTCAGTCATCGTTTTAATCCTGCTGCCTGTTTATCCAACATACGATCCATCACTGTACGCTCACGCCTTACAGCTTTTAAGATAGATTTATTTACGTTCCTTCTTTCTCCTTTTGAAGTGTAAGTAGCACCAGATTTTTTTCTCTTTGGCATATTATATATCCTTATATATATTATTTAAATATTATTTATATATGTATGTAATAGTTCTCTCCAGCGGATAACCAATCCTATTAGCATGGATTTTGTGATCTGTCAAGACAATTAATCAACATAACGTGATATTTTTGGTTCGATGCGAACTGTAGCTCTACCATGTGAACCTCCTAACTTGTTCTTTGATACGTGCAAATACCTCAAGAAGTTGTCATCTTGTGTCTCTGTATTCTCCTTTCCAATACCAATAATTACATCAGCTTCTGCTGCCTTACCTATCTTAGAGTTAGCCATCTGTGTAAACCGTAGAGATGTTCTACCATCAGCTTCAGCACCTGCCTGAGAGATAGCAATGACTGCTAGGTTGTGCTTCTTGGCAAGTGTTCTTGCTTTGATATACACTTGGCTCAGTCTTAGATCATCTCTAGTAAACGTACCACGAACCTGCATTTTATCTAGCTGATCAATGATAACAATATCAAATGGCCCACCTTTAGTAATGATATAGTTTAGTCTCTCCATAGTCTCGCACTGATCACCATTAACCATGAAGATATTATCTTTGATACCATCCCAAGATACTCTACCTTTGAGTCGATCATTGACTACATCATCTGTTTCTAATGCAGAGTATGCCGAACCTGCTCTGTCCATAGTTCTCTCTGCTATCTCCTCATTGCATATCATCAATACCTTCGCACCCTGATCAGCAAAACCTCTAGGAGAGAAAGCAGTACTGACTGCAAATGCAGACTTACCAGTTTCAACCAATGCAAATACAGTTGTCAAAGTTCCTGGTCCTATACCTGGACATAACATATGCAGTTGAGATAAGTTCCAAGTCCAAGGGTAGTTCTCTTTGTTAGACTTGAACATATCATCCCATTCATTAGAGATAAAACCTAAGTCATCACCAACCTCTATACCATCCTCATACTTCTCTAGTAGTTCTTGAATAGGACTGAGATCTTTTATCTTACCTTCCATCAACTGCAAACCTAAGTTAGCTATGGTATCACCTAGCTGCTCTCTGAATGCAGCCTGTAGTATATCACTACCTACATCAACTTGTATGTCACCTTTCATACGTCTTGTTATATCAAGTATGGCTGCCCTCTGAGATCCAGTAAGCATTGGATTCTCAGCAAAGATAAGAGCTTCTACTTCAGCTACAGTAAGATCTCTTTCGTATTTAGTATGTGACATATTAACAACATCAAAGATCTTTTTACTTTCTTTCTCAAAGTAATCTTCAGATATCATATGGTTGTGGTCACGCCAAAACTTAAAGTTAAAGAATAGTTCCAGTAACATATTAGCTACACTATCCTCTGGTTTTGGTGACTCATTGAACGGCACTATATTTGGCATCATGCGAGTACTCCTTCTGGATATTCCTTTGGATCATATTTCAAAATTCTCATGGTTGTATCTGTAAACTGCTTCAATCGTTTAGTCAATGACAAAGCTTTCTTACTTGCGTCTTTATCTAAACAGATGACACAGTTAGAATATCCTTTAGCTATGTTCATAGCTCTATCAGACAGATCAGTACCAAGTAAAGCCATAGCAGTACCATAGTGAGATATTGCACAAGCACTGGCTGCATCTTCTACAATGTATAAAGTTTCACCATACCCTGCAATGAAAGGCTCACCTGTATTCTCATACTTATACCACTTCATACCTTTACCTAACGCTCTACCTACTGCATCAACTGCCTTACCTGCTGATGCTATTGTAAATACAGCACGATTCTGTATTACATCATGGAATAACTCTACTCTCCCTTCTCTCCATGCTCTAGTTACATTGTTCTTATCCATATATCTGACCATCCTTTCTGGGAAGTAAGAAGAGAAGTGTGAAGGTACTACCAACGGCACTACCCTTCTCTTTGATAAGTCTTTTGGTTTAGTAATACGAGTTATCAGTGCATCTCTAGACATAGATACAGGTGTTGCACCCTTGGCATTACAAGATGCTTTGTAGCAATTCCAGACCACTAATCCATCCTTGGATGTTATGGTGAACGTCTTATAACCTCCACAATTCGGGCAGTTTATACGTTTGGTTTCACCATCCGTCAGGAACAGATCGTTTATTAAATCCTGAATCATTCTTAACCTCTTTCTTCTTGTTCTTAATTATCCTGGTCTGATATTTTGATGTCCTCAAATCTTTTGCGATAGGGTTGGATTTCTTGATCAATGTCTTCTTCCCACGCATCTTTAATATCCAACCACTCTTCGATTGCACCTGATAACTTATCTCCTTTTATTAATTCATGTTCATAAAGTTTACTAATCTAATCACTCCCTCCATATTTTCCTATGAGATATAAGCAACTGAAGTATACTACTAAACATATCCACCATATCTCATTGTAACTCACCTATTATCACCACTCCCACCAATTACATTCCTAGCTTTTCTATCTTCAAGCTTCATAACATTATACTCTTTTACTTTGTTGAAGTCTAAACCTAGATCATCAATCAACCTAGCCAACGCCCAGAGAACATCACCTAACTCTCTTTCTAGATCCGTCTTCCTAGTTGGAGAGACAATACCTTTATCATCTCTATAGATTTTCTTCACTTGGTTACATACTTCCCCAACCTCACCTGCTAACTCAAGTGATGGATAGATAATTGGGTTGTCGTAAATTGCAGTTGAACGTGTCCACGTTTGGTAGCTTGTTAAATCACTCATTATTTATACCTTTATGTCTATAAGTTTACCGATTGATTTTGAGTTATCTTTTGTCGGCTGCAGGAAGTCTGCTTTCTCTACTGGAGGAACTGGTACATTTGATTGCGCTTTATGTGCATGACTAAGCTTACTCTCATGTACTCTCAAATCTCCACTTGGAGAGTATACAGGATGTTTAAGTAAAGTGCTAGTGCCTATGTGATCTATACTCATTTATTACCTCCTAATCTTTCTATTATTTTCTCTTGTCGATCTATGATATCACAGAGCATTCGCTTCTCTTCCATCAATGCTAAGATCTCTTCTTCCTGGTAGGCAATCTTCTTGTCATCACCCAATGTCACTAAGCCAACTCTTTTGTAGAGTTTCTCAAAGTGTTCTGCTGATCCCATCCTCATGCTACGAACCTTCCACCTGTTGTTCCACGTATACCTAATAACTTGTAACGATACTTGATAGTCTTCCTCAAGTATTGCTTATACACTCTACCATTTACATCACCACCAGCAGATGCAGCCTTGTTCTCAATCTCAACTACATCTTTCTCGCCAGTGAATCTATTGGTTCTCTCTATTACTGTTGTTGTTCTAGCCATTGGCTAACTCCTTTATAAAGTGAATGTGATTGTCGATGTTCTCATCATTAAGTTCCCATCGAGTTTCTTCATGCCTCAATGCTTCCATATCAGCAATCAGGATCTTTACTATTTCTTTCTTATCCATTTAAACCTCTTTCTGTTTAAGTTCACTCATTATATAACAAATAACATCGACTGTCCAGCCGTTGCCAATCCCTTTGTATCTCTGAGTGTTAGATACATGGGCCGTGTAATTATCTGGTAGTGTTTGTAATCGTTCTGTCTCCAAACAAGTCAACTTCCGGTATTTCATACCCTCCACATACACTTTTGGTTCCCTGTTACCACCATTCATGGTATTGACGGTTGGAGCTTTCCCTGATCGATGATACACACGTTTCAACAGATCATGTCCGTTGATATCTGCATCCCCGATATGACATAAGCCATCGTCAGAGAACACTAGTTGTCTCCGGTGTTTCTCAAAGTAACTTCGGAGGTTCCCACCTTTGTAGTAGGATGCATCAATACAGAAGGATTTATCTCTATCAGTAAACCCATCCTCAAGAATATCTGCCATGACGATACCTTTATCCTTCGGTAACTCAGGGATATCAAAGTTAGTCCAGTACAGCCTGGCTCTGTTCTGAGCAGAGAATATGTTGGAGTTGATAAGCACTGGTTTCACACCAAGTATCTCTGAGATAATATCTACATACTCCTGCTTCATCCTAGTATTCTCTACCAAGAATTTCAGATCTGGATTTAGAGCTAATGCTTCACGAAACACTCTAGCAAACTCAAAAAACAAACTTGATTGTTTCCCCTCAATCAAACCCTTACCCTTTCCTGCTATTGATACATCCGTGCATGGTGGGCCTCCAATCAATACATCGACAGGTTCTTTGACAGTAACATTCCGTATGTCACCTAGTTGTATGGTATTGGGAAAGTTAGCTTGAGTAATCTGGATAGCATACTTATCCACCTCACTCGCCATGTACTTGTCTACCTTGATACCCAATCTATCCAATGCTACCTGACCGCATGAGATACCATCAAAACAACTCAATACTACCTTGCCTTTAGTTGATGGGATATACCCATAACTTCTAGCCAACTCTTCAATTAGTGTTACCATTATAACCTCCTAGTGTTTAAAGTAACTTACGTTGCTTATATCTTTACTCCAACAATCACGGCAATCACCGCAATATCCAAAATCATACCCTTTCTTATCCTCCTTTGTCAAGGTTCTGTAAACTTCTCTAGCCATGATCTTACCATCCTTACTAGTACGATAAGCTTGGCACTCCTTACCCTTCCAGTTAGTAATAGCTGAAGATCTACCAATATCACTATGCACAGTGGAAGTATTGTAATCATCGGTAGATACTGGCTGTTGATCTACCATTGGAGAAGACAATCTCACACATAGATTATCTGGGATAAGTCCACCAAGCCTGACATATTCATTGATGATCTTGTTCTCCCTTGTAGGTATCCAGTGCCTAATATGTGGACTCATAACACAGATCTCACAGATCTTGGCAAAATGCTCGATACTCCTGATGTCTCCTGCATCATGCCATCTGAAGTATGGCACTGCAAAACTGGTATGATTATTGAGCATAACCACGAATGCCTCAACCCATTTTGGATTGGTGATACCTGCCTCACGTTTAGCATGAGCCTTCTTCACATTTTGCATTCTGTACATACCTTTGAGTGCATAGCAGTCAGCACACACTGAGCCTTCAATCTTTCTCAGCTTACTGCCTACACCACACAACTCAGCACTGATACCGATTGAAAAACCTGGCATCTTACTGGTGTTAGAGAAAGAACCGACTATCTCTTTGGCTTCATTGATGTTCATCATTACTCTCCTATATGATGATAAGGATTGGGTTTTAATAAAATATCTTTCAATTCTCTGAGTGATTTACCTGTTGCAACTGAAAGTTCTTTCAGCGTCATATTTATGTTGGTATCGAACAACTCACAAATTTCTTGATCGGTCATTTGTTCCACCTTTCCCATATCTCTAGGTCTTCACCATCAACTACATTTCTGGGATCTTCAGTGGCTCCCTTGTAGCCATACGCATTATCAATATCAGGATCACCATCTTTATAGGATGCAATCTTGTTCTCAATTACTTCGATAGGTATTGGGCCATCATACATACATTCCATACGCCATCTATCTTCTGGCTTCAACCTACGCATCAACATCATTCTACTCATACTCATGCTACAGATACCTCCAACTCAGTTTCAATCCATACCTTTGCACCACATGACAATGGTTTGTCTGGGCTGTAAACAACTGATGCTACAACCTCACCATCCTCATCCAATATGTGTATAGAGTCTCCATACAATGCTCTGGTATTACTATCCCATTGTGCGCGGAGAACAGGAAGTTTGTTACCTTCCTCTCTATGCTTATTACTCCTGATATTACCTTGGTTAACGTGTATCAATGTAGTCATTAGTTTGATCTCCTATTTTTAATGATACCCCAATCCACACCTTTTGGTGTACGTTGGGCATGACCTACTATCTTCATAATAGTTTGTACTGGTACATTCAAAGTCTCTGATAATACCTTTGCCTGTTCCAATCCATACTTCTTATTGTTGTGAGCAGCTTTCCATATCAACTCAGTGATACCATCAGACAACTCAGACATGGTGGTAGTCTCTCAATACATCATGAGCTACCCTCAATATCTTATACCAGTAATGATCAATCAAAGACTCATGGTCAATCTTCAATACACCATTGATCTCTTTAGCTTTGATCTTACCTTCACTCACCAACAATTTGATAGCATCCTCATTCTTACCTACGATCTGGGATGCTTTCTTAACAGATACTAAACTCATACTTCAAACTCCCTTTCTTTTATACCTCTTTAGTCTTCTTTGTGCCATCTCATATAACTGAGAATACGCTTCTAACATTACACCATCCACCTCAGAAAAGTTATCAGGATCATGGTACGCTTTGTTTACAAGAGGTTCACATCGAGACCATGCTTCAGTTACTTTTCTCTGAAGAATTGTTGGATCATCTCTGTAAAGTTGCGTGTATTTACTCATGCTACTCTCCTATTGCTTTATGTTGAGATGAAAACCTTGCATTCCTAACGAAAGACTCTGGAAATTTATACCTCTTCCCATCTTTAGTGTTCTCCATAATCAATGGATATCTTTTAGCCTTTGAGTTATACCCAACTAATTTATAGTAAGTTGATCTCCTCCAGTTAGTATCACCACTAAACTCACTATACTCCTTATTGAGTATCTCTTCCTCATCAACCTCAAGATCTTCAGCCAGGTATTTGACATACCAACTCAAACTACTTGAGAGTTGTTTATCACGTTTATCCATTGCACCTGCAATCTTGATATCAACCTTGAATGTCACCAACTCACTATCAAAAGATCCATTCAAGAACTCACCCTCCAATCCATACTCTTCTAGTTTAGATCGGATTGCTTCGTTCATATCAACTCTAAGTTTCTTACAAACATCCCTATTTATTTGTGTGATTTTCATGTTCCATACTCCTCTAACCATGTGTCATCAGCGGATATTAACTTCACTAATCCATTGTCTTTTATCTCTCGACAATAGGTATCTCCATACTCATACGATCCACCATGCATCATAGGTGATGTAGCAGATACATACCATCTAGCAAAACCATCATTCTTCTCAGCAGATGAATGCTTGTAGGTTTTGAGTACTCTCCATTCCCATCCTCTACCATCTGAGTAGATAGCATAAGGCTTATCATGGGATCGGGTCTTTCCAAAATTAGTTCTAGGCATTGTCTTCATCCTTTCGGTTTCCAAAAATAATAAAATGAATGGCATACATTAATACGCAAGCCAAACATATCATGATGATACGAAACTCATAGCTGAACATTACAGCAAGTAATACATCAAGTAACATTGTATTTCCTTTCCAGGTTTAGTGGGTACAGTACCCAGTTAATTACTTGTCATCCAAGAAGTCCCAATCCAACTCATCGAACTTCTTATCAACTTTGTACTCATGTGCAACACGTTGATTATGCAAGTGCTGTTGCTTTGCATTGTCATCAATACTTTGCAACGTCAGGTTCTTGTCCTGCATAACCTCAACCCAAAACGCTTTGTTCAAATCACTAGATCGTTCTGGGAACTTGAAGGAACCAACCAAGTTGATGTGTTTGTTTTTCTTCATCGCTTGCCTTTCTTTTAGTGGGTACAGTACCCAGTTAATTAAATAAAACAGTCACTTATCTGTGACTATTATTATTATACATGATCCTATAGTTGAGTCAAGTAGTAATATTTGACACCCATTCTATGCTCAAAACATTCAATACCTGTCACTCTATCCATTCCATCCCATTCCATCTACAACCTGTCACGATATTCCATCCCATTCCATCCCATCCTGTCACGTTTTTCCAGGAAAAGTGATCCAGAAATCAAACACAAAAAAAACCCCCCCAATCCGATTAAGGATTGAGAGGGTCGAGGTTTTTAGTGGGTACAGTACCCAGTTAAATTATCCGACATCGGAATTTTTGGCTCGAAGTCTAACATTAATTTCGATTAAAGCCTCTTTAATAATCGAGGCTTTCGTTGCGGATGTTGAGTTGAGAAACATTGCTACGATACCGTCCACTGTCATCGGTTCCTTATTCAATTCTTGACGATCACCGTTTGAGTTATCGCCAGCACTCCCAGTTTCCGTATCACTCCCAGTTCCACCGTCATCGATGGATGGTGTTTTTGGAGTACCGTCCATTTTTAGATTTTGAGATGCTACGTAACGTTTGCATGTCATGTACTGCGAGCTAAATTGAGTGGATACACAATTTGGATTATTAATGACCGCTTGTTTGTGAGTAGCTCTACCAAACTCAGTACCCAGAAAATTTACAAGTTTCATATCGTCTTCACTCAATTTTGTGTAACCACCATCCTCTTTATGAGACTTGGATAATCGCGCCACATTAAATTCTTTCTTATAGTTCTCAATACTAGTTACGACCTTTTGACCGTATCCCGTTTTGTTCCACATTTTTTTGACCGCATCATGTGAGGCTTTCATATCTTTCTTCGATCCATCAATGTAGTTATCAACTATTTTGATGTTAGCTTTTTTTGCGGATACTGTAATTTCGTTTTTTGTTACGTTCTTCATTTTTTATTTCCAGTTCTAGTTTAAACCTGGTTGCGAATGATTCGCAGTTCGGTTTTGGTTAACGGGATTGTCCCCGCCCCTAATTCTAACATTTAAAAGCGGTAGAAAGTAAATGTTTAATGTTAAATAATCGTGTAATAATCTGACTATGTTTAATGTGTTCACGTAATTTTATTACTCATAGTTTTAGTGGGTACAGTACCCAGTTAACTGGGGTGTATCCTGATCGATAAGAGGCGGGTGTGGTCTAAACAGTGTCGGTATTCTGGGAGTTTCTGGGCCTGATACATTCCATACCTAGTTTGGCTGCCTCATCCTGGTAAATGCGAATGATTCTTAGTTGCAACTTGTCACGGCACTATGCGTCAATTGGGGGAGGCAGTAGCCACTGGGCCATGCTGGGGTATACGTATACGTGGTTATGAAAAATTAGCAAAAATTCAATGTAAACAGGTAGTTATCAAGAATTATCACGAATTATTACAGTCATTGTAACAAAAAGTGATTTGACAAACGTATAAAAGTATGGTAAGATTCGTAATCTTAGTTAGATACGGAGATCTAACGTAGTATCTTACTAGGGGTTGCAACGCAAAGCCTATATATTTTACTAAAATATCATAAATCGGCAGCAATGTAAACACGTATTAACATAATTAAATAGTTTTTTAACATTATTTAGTAGTAGATCGCCTTCGCCTTGGGGCTACGGCTCTCGTATTAACATATTTTGCGTATTTTAAACAGTAATTCCGTAATTTTGCTTGACAATTTACCTTAAATGTGATATACTCCGTAACATAATACCTACTGCGACTATATTATCTATATTTCTGCGGAGTATACGGTAAATAGGCTAGTGATTGCAGCGAAAAACAGATTTTTAAGGGAGTCTTCCAAAGTGTAGTAGGTAACTCCCTTATTTTTATGGAGATGTTATGGTTGAAAAGAGTGGAGAGAAGTTTTCTGGTTACAATAAGCCTAAAAGAACACCAAAACATCCTAAGAAAAGCCATGCAGTGCTTGCTAAAGAGGGTGATAAGATCAGATTAATTAGATTTGGTCAGCAAGGAGTGCGTGGAGCAGGTAAGAATCCTAAATCTGCTAAAGATAAAGCCAGAAAGAAGTCGTATTACGCAAGACATAACGCACAAGGTAAGCCTAAAAGTAAACTCTCTGCTAAATACTGGAGTCATAAAGTGAAGTGGTAGATGAGTTACTACAGAAGATACTATATGCAAAGGGATTATGCAGTGAAGAAACCAGTATTTGATGCAACAGGCTCTCTAACAGACGTAGGAGAGCAGTTATTATTAGATGAAGAGTGGATAAAAGTGGATTCAGTTAAGTTATGTGAGTGTGATGATGCAGCAGAAGACCAGATATGTGAGTGTAATACTCTAACAACTAATGGAACGCATTGTGATAGTTGTATTGAATGTGGGTGTGATCCAAATATATGTAGATGTGACTGCCACAAACCATCTCAAGAAAAGGTGGACATAGATAAGTACGTCAAGAGTAAAGAGTTTTGGCGTAATAGAGGCTAAAGGAGAAAAATATGCCCCAAGGAAAAGGTACATACGGAAAACAAGTAGGAAGACCACCAATGAAGAAAAAGAAAATGAATAAAGGGGGAGCTGCTATGATGAAAAAGAAAATGATGCATGGCGGTACAATGAAGAAAAAGAAATAAATAATAACTTGGGATGGCGATTATTTTTTGGTGGGGGAAGTAGTATGACTTCAGGAGTCGCTTATTATCTGGAAGATGAATATGGCTAAATCCAAATCTAAATCAACAGTAAATAAATCAGGTAATTATACTAAACCTGGTATGCGTAAAAAGATATTTAATCGTATTAAGGCAGGTAGTAAGGGCGGTGCTAGTGGACAATGGTCAGCGAGAAAAGCTCAGATGTTAGCAAAAGCTTATAAAAAAGCTGGGGGAGGTTATAAGTCGTGACATGGACGATACTTGGTCGGTAATAGTATCTGGCTGGCCTATCGCTTTTGGTTTTGTAACCTTAGTTATAGTGTTAGCGAAGATGCATGGAGAAATAGATACCTTAAAGGAAAAAGTCAAAGTGTTGTTTGAATTATGGAATAATAAAAGCAAATGAAAGCCCCACAGAGAAGTTTAAAGAAATGGACTAAGCAGAAGTGGCGTACCAAGTCAGGTAAACCATCTACGCAAGGTCCGAAAGCTACTGGTGAAAGGTATCTTCCTTCAGCAGCAATTAAGTCGCTTAGTTCCGCTGAGTATGCAGCTACAACTAAGGCAAAAAGAAAAGGCAGAAAAGCAGGGAAGCAACACGTAAAGCAACCCAAGCGCATTGCAAGCAAAACCAGATCATATAGGAGAACGTAATTATGTCATTAACACCTTCAGAACAAAAAGCAATAAGATTAAAAAAATTAAAAGAAGACTATAAAAAAGCTAAAGAAAAAAATGAGGAATCAGGTTTATTTGGTTCTAGAGTAAGATCATTAAAAAGTAAAATAGAAAAGCTTGGTGGTACAGTTGCTGCTCCTAAACCTTCTAAACCTAAAAAATCAGTTTCAAAAGAAGAAAAAGAAAAAAGAGCAAACAAACCTTCTGTAGCAGGATTAACAACTAAAGGTAAAACACCTAAGAAAGCTGAAGCACCTAAGAAAGAAAAAAAACCTAAAGTTAAAACAGTAGATACTAAACCCAAAAAGAAAAATACTAAACCTAAAAAGAAAGAAACTAAAGGTGGTAAAGCTACTGTATCTCCAAATCAAAAATCTAGACAAACAAACTTACCTTTAGTTCAAGATATTGGTGGTGCTGATACTGGTAGTAAAGTAGCAGGGTTTAGAACTAAAACTGGCCCAAATGCTATGCTAGGGGAAACTATGAAAGACCCTAAAGAATCTAAAGGTGGTAGATCTGGTGTATCCCCTAATCAAAAATCTAGACAGGCAAGTTTACCAAAAGATAAAGACAGCTTTGGTGCAATGCTTGCTAGAGCTATGGGAGATAAACGATCTAAAGCACAGATGGTACGTGATCGTGAAATGAATGAGAAGGATGAAGAAGAAATGGGCCGTAACAAAGGCGGCGCAATTAAAAAAACCTATGGTATGAGAGCAGGTGGTTTCACCAAACGAGGTGGGATGTACAAGAAGGGTTATTAATGTGACTGAGCAACAAGAAGCTTTTCTTAATGCTTTGTTTGGGGAAGCGCAAGGTAACTTCCGTAACGCTATGAACATTGCAGGTTATGCTCCAACAGAGTATCCTGCTAGACTCATTCGCCAAATGAAAAGTGAGATAATAGAGAGAGCAGAGAATATGTTAGCGGCTAATGCTCCTAAAGCTGTTCTCTCTATGTCAGGCATACTAGATGATCCTAGTGCTTTAGGTAATAGAGATCGTTTAGCTGCTGCCAAAGAAATCCTAGACCGTACTGGTATAGTTAAAACAGAGAAGATCGAACATAAGGGCGTAGCTTCTGCTGTTGTGATATTGCCTCCCCTAGAGGAAGATGATGACACTCAAAAGGATTGATCATGCAAGTCGTAGAAAAATTAAAGCAATTGGTAAAATTCCATACGGATATGATTATCAAGTTGATGAAGGGAATGTGGCATGGTATATGCCGAATGAAGCAGTCCTTAGTAAGTTTGATGAAGCGATTACTCAAATTCGTGAAGGTAATCACTCTGTACGAAAGGTGGCGGCGTGGTTAGAAAATGAGACTAGTAGGAAACTTTCTGCTACTAGGTTACACAAGTTGGCATGGACTGAAGAAGAGTTGGAAGCTAGGAGAAAGTCTCGTAGACGTAAATTATCTCCCAAGCAACGAAGAATCGAAGACCTTAAAAACACTGAGAAACAAACCCGAATCAAAGCAGAACAAGCGAAGAGACGATTAAGTAAAGAGTTAGACAATGGTAAGGAGCCAGAGGAATCTATAAACTTTACTGATTCT
>Ga0102963_1000146_pt1 | contig 29240 bp, 53 predicted proteins | sample SalPon2_C_H2O_MG_2_FD_84522 | JGI IMG/M metagenome (GOLD analysis project Ga0102963, IMG submission 84522) | Salt pond water microbial communities from South San Francisco under conditions of wetland restoration - Salt Pond MetaG SF2_C_H2O_MG | ecosystem: Environmental > Aquatic > Non-marine... | reverse complement strand
TAACAAAAAAAAAGAGCATCCCTAAGGACACTCTCTCTTGAACAATGATAACAAACTTAAAAATAAGTCTAGACAAATGTACGCTATAATAACCTTTCTACCAAATCTTGATAGTATTTTATTAAGTCTAGTAACTCAAAATCTGCTTGTTTAATTGTTTCTCTAGATTTTTGTAGTAATTCATTGGCTTTATCATATCCAAACTCCTCATTTAAGTTCTGTGCAAAAACATACTGCTGTCCATATCTCATACAGTTACAGCCATAACACTGAGGTCTACAGTTATCCTCATCCCATCTTAGTATCCTAGATGATCTACTTATGAAATGTCCATTCTGCATTCCCTCTCCTTTCCAGTAAGCTCTCTTATTACAGGTATAACACTTTACTATACCATTCTTATCAGCATACTTTCTCCTTATATACTCACTAAATACAGTATCTAGTTTCTTTACTATATTTTTTCTAGTCATTTTTCTAGGCATAACGCAAAAGTAAATCTAAAGTTTTTAAAAATAAATTAGGATATTAAAAAAGTTATTCTATATTCTATACTATATAGTACTATATAGATACTACTCTATAGTAGATACTATATAGCTATTACTATATAGAAAATTATATATATATTAACTCTATAGTAGATACTATATAGTAGATACTCTATAGTATATCATATGTTTTCCACTTGAAATTATTTTTTCCAGTACCTAGTGATTTTTTCAGCACTTCTCATACCAAAATAGCCACCATAAACTAATAGCAGTAAACTAGATAGTAAATCTATCCACCCAGAAGCTATTTTAAAGCCATCTAAGGCACTATCTAATATTATGTATACAAAGAGGCTAAGAGTCAAAAAAGCGAGGCTTAGAGGTCTTATATTTTTACTTAACCAGCTATCACTAGTCATATCAGCTACCCATCTCTTAGTAGTCTCTTGCATCTCTAACATATCATACCTAAGCTCCTCTAGTAGAATTTGCTTATCAGTCTCAGAGAGTTTAGTATCTCCCTCTATTTTAGATGCTAGGTCTTTTAATTGTTCTATACCAGTTATATTACCAGCTATATCTAGTATCTCTGGAGCTACTTCTTTCCCCTGTTTTACTAACCATCTTAGAGCATCCCCTATTCTAGTAGTACCATTTCTTTCTTTATAAGTCTTTTTATCTGGCATCCCAACGAGCTTTACTCTTTCTTATATCGTAATGTAAAAAAGTATCATACAAACCTAAACCACCCTGTAGCATCTCTCCCATACTTATTAAGTCCTCTACTATTCTATGTACTTCTGCTGGTTTTAAACTGTCTACTACCACATCACTAGCTTTACCTAGTAGATGCTGTGAGGTTTTAGATCCTCCAGACTTATAATTATGAGACTCACACCTGTAAGCACTATTTATTTTTATAGGTCTATCTAAGTAAGTTCTTAGTTTCTGTAACTCTCCAGCTAGTTTAATTACATTCTCATAAACCTCTAGAGGCATCTTACATCCACACTTACACTCAAACTCTTTTAGATCAAAGTTCTTTGTTAGTTTCATTTTTCTTTTTATGAGTTTCATATATCTTCTGTAAAGTATATATAATAGATGCAAGTAAAAGTATAATCTTTAGACTATTTTCTATTGCAGTAAAACTTACCCCTAAACTTATGGCATTAAAAAAAGCTATTCTCAAATCTTGTACACTCATTACATTTTATTTTCTAAATAATCTACACCATAAAAGTTATGTAAAGGCTCTCCACTTGGGGTTACTGCATAACTCTTCCAACCATAAGGATGCTCTTCTATTCCATTCCATACTACATCAATTAAGTATTTTTCACTCAATACAGTTTCTTTAATTACATTACCATCTGCATCAGTTTCACCCTCTTCTATTACTTCGTGCCCAAGTCTTACTATTGCGTGGTTATGCGTTGGGTATTCATTACCATTTTCATCAGTATCTACTCCTAAACCTTTTATTTTAGTTTCAGCTTGTGCCTCGCTATCAAAAATATATTTTCCTACTTTTATCATAGTGTTGTTAATTCTGTTAATTCTGCATCTGTTAGTGTATAATCAAAAACCCTAAAATCGTCGATACTGTTTCGTGTGCCTGTATCACTTGCAATTCTAAATTGCCCTAAACTAATATCATTATGGTCAAAAGGTATAGATAATCCGCTTGTTATATCTGCTAATTCTGTTCCATTTACATATAATTTATATGATGTATTATTAATATAAGAAATAGCTATTTTTAAAGTATCCCCTATTGAATAGCTAAAAGAATAATAATCACTATCATTGTTAGAAGCATCCCTCCTTAAAACCCCTATTTGTGATGATGAAGTAAATTGAATAGATAGATATTTATTACTTGCAACGCTATCAATAAGACTAAAAGCAACATTTGAAAAATTATCTACTTTTGCCTTTGCATAAACTGTAAAAGGATAATCAGTAAATAAAGTTTGATTTAATAAGTGGCAGTCATCTTTTAATCTTGTTACTGCGCCTGCTTCTGTTTTAATATAGCTTGTAGGGTATGTTCCTTGTTCCATTTGACCTCCCCATATATAATAAGAATTTGAAGTATCTCCTGTATAACTTTCTGCTCTAAAAGAAGTTGCCGCCCTTATACCTACTAATAAAATTCTACCACTTGTTGTGCTTGTTGCTTCTAAAGTTAGTGAAATTCTATACCAACCATTACCAAAATCTTCTATTCTTGCATCAACATTATCTAAATTTCTTACTATTTCGCCATTCAATATATCAAAGTTTACATAAGACGTACTAAAACCTGTACTACCTGTTAATTGAATATATTGTTTATTTTGATATTTAATAAAATAGCTAACTGTATAATCATTTCCCGTTGCAACACTTGTATTTTGATGTAAAAATTTACCTGATGTTGCAGAAGTTTCAAACAATTCACTTGCAGTTAAAGTGCCATCAGGAGCGGTTATTTGATTAGAAGAAATCGTGAAATCGGTTTTAGTCCAATTACTATTACTAAAATCTTGTGAATATTTAAAAGCGTTTGTACGTTGGCTTTCTAAAAGTAAACTTGGACAGTTGCTATTTAACCAATCTAATCTTGGTACATCTGTAAAGGTTTCTACTCTTTTAGTTTCTGTTGCACCCTCTGTTTTTATGTAGTCAGATAAAGCACCCTCACTAACCATAGCACCCCAAATATAAAATTGGTCTCCGTTATAATCTTGTATCCCAAATCCATAATTTTGTGTCCCTGTTGCTGTCGGTATATGTTCTGCGCTACATCTAAACCAACCATTTGGCAAACTTTCAATAATTGGGTTTGACATTGTACCTGTCGGTGCAGAACTTATTGTACCTGTACTTAAATCAAAAAAAGCTACACCAAATCCTCCTGAAAATTTTTGTATTGAAAACGTTGTAACGTTTATTGGTTTTACATATATTGAAATAGTATATTTTTGACTTGCAGTAAAATTTAAAGCGTCATAAACATAAGAAGTTCCTGTGCCATCGCCTGTTAATTTATCTGCTGTGTTTGTTCCGTTTGGTGCAAGTTCTTGATCTGCGGTTATTGTTGTTCTTGTTTTTATCCAAACAGAATTATCAAACTCCTCACTTCTTGGCTGTAAATTAGTAATACTGCCACTTGTTTTAGCTTCCTCTATTAAACCATCTTTGCGTACTCTTGTACCTATTGACTGTCTTGTAAAGTCAAAATCTCCTGTAGCATCATTAGGCAAAATAGAATATACTTTACCACTTTTATATCCGCTTGGTATTAGTGCTAATTTAGGTTTACTCATTATCTTTCTGTTAATATTGTTGTACTATTCATATACCTCCAAATTCCGTTAGCATACCATCTTAAAGTAATTTTATCATCTGCATCAATAGGAGCAGTAGTACCAAAATCAAATGTTAATACCATTCCTTGACTTGCAGTATAGCTTAGTGTTTTAGAAGTAACTAAAGTATTTAAACCCTTATATATATATACAGTTCCACTTGTTCCTGTAGGTGTACCATAGCTACTATATTTGTTTGCAGTCATTGTAACACTAGAAACATAGCAATCAAAAGGTACAGGGATAGTACCATAAGCATAAGGAAACGCTGTAGTCATTCCTGTATCATACATAGTATAAGTAGAAGTACCACTATGATAATGTCTCCAATTGACTACAAGTTTATCTTTGTGTACAGACTTCTGTTTGTTTATCTTAAAACTATGTTTAGCTGATGCTATTTTAGTTATCATACAGTAAGATTATAATAAATTCCACCATAGCCATTCTCCTCTACATAACCCCACCAAGTACTAGTATATATGCTTCCGTAACTCATTTCTTAGTCTTTTTTTTCTTAATGTACTTAATAATCTTTTTTAGATTCTCTTTCTTTATTTTATACTCCATATTATAAAACCCATCCTACCCAGTTTGCCTCTTTATCTGGATACATATCATCATTCTGGTTAGAGTTATATTCTGGGAATAAAGCATTATTAAAGCACATATAGTCTATAAATCTTCTAGTATAGAAATCAGCGAAATTTCTGTGTTTCTGTACTAAAAAGTCTACCTCATCTTTAGTAGCATTTTGGCTATTCTCTGAGGTGTGCTTCATTAGTCCTCCATTCTTTAGCTCATAACTAGCAAAAGGCAAATAGTCTACCATAGCAAAGTGTATAAGCATAGGCTGTATATACTCATTAACTATGTTTAAATAATCTCCACTTAAAGTATCAGAAGCTATATCATTAGTAATCTTATCATAGAGCTTAGTACCTAAGTAATTCTGTACGTGCATCTGCTGTGCGATTTTCACGAAATAAATAAACTTATCAGTATCTACATTACCATCAATGATACTGTTTTTTACTATATCCGACCTTTTTATAAATAGTACTGTAGCCATATTATTTTCTCCAATAGTTATTTCTAGCAGAGGCTATCTGTGCGACCTCTGGCTCATTAGTAGGAATTTTAGCTTCACTTCTAAGGCTAGGATCTAACTCCATAATCTTAGCTCTAGCTTCTCCTACAGATATTCTCTCATTATTCTTTCTTAGATAAGTCTGTCTCATCCAGTAGTGGCTACAGTTTACACCGCCCTTATAAAGCCAAATATTATACGTAGACTCTCCCTTTGCCGCTAACTCACTATTATCACTACTTTCTTTATCTAAATCTTCCTTTCTGTATACCTTATTAGCAGATAACATCTTTTTGCAGAAGTCTCTACTCTCTCCAGCAGTACTCCTACCAGCAGTATACTTATATCTAATCTTTAAAATACTAGTATCTTGCTCACTAACTTTATTAGGACTGCTAGATACAACACTAGCAAAGTTTAGAGTTTTATGTATAAGGTCATCATACTCATTAGCTGGTCTCTCATCTATCAGCTCATAGTCAGATAAGTCCTCATCCTCTATATTCTCTAAAGCCTCATATAAGTCTTCTTTCATTCTGTCTATCTCCTCTAGAGGTACACAGTTCGGTACTTCTTTACCATCTTTAATCTTAGTACCTATTTGCTCATATCCATCCCAGCAAGGAGCTTTTAAGTGAGTATTTAACTTTTGCCCTGTCTCTTCCTCTACTTGCTCTTTAGTCATAGCATTGTCTAGGTCTGTAAATTCTAGTGGCTGTAGCGTTTTAAAGTACAAATTAAGCACGATATCATTAAAGGATAGTATATCCTCAAAAGCACCTATTAAAAGGTCTTGAAAGGGTTTAATTACAGTGTTATCCATAAGGATAGAAGCTGTAGCCAATTCATCAGCGTTATTCCCTAATCCTGTCTTATCTTTAATTCCTAAAAGCATAGGAGAGATAATCCTGTGAGATACCATAACTTTCTGCATAGACTCCTCACTTAAAAACTGATACTGCTGATGAGCATCACTTAATTGTACAGGCTCTATTGAAGCTTCATTCTCTTTAGAGTCGTTGAAAGCGAGGATAAACTTCCCACTATTAGAGCTTCCAGAAAACTTATCTCTAATCTTATTCTCAATCATCTCTTGAGTCTCTTCATCTGGAGTACCATTATTAAACGATATCATCATCGATGGACTCAAACCATTCATAATATTGTTAAGATGATAGTTAGCTATCTCCTCTTCTAACTCAGCATATTGTATACCTCCTTGATAGTCTACAGGAGAATAGTAATAATACCCAGCTCTATAAGGCTTAACACAGTAAATCTCTATCTCATCACTAGAAGTACCAAAAGCACTAAATCTCTCTGGCTCATCATTAGGTTTAGCCTCAGACCAGTCCGCCATATAATAGTAAGAGTCTATATCTCCCTCCTCATTAGCTTTACCTACTCTAAGAGTCTCTATAGGAAAGTGAGCTACCTCTACTATTTTAGTGTGATTAGAGTTATAAATAACTTGCATAGCACACTGTCCCATAAGTTTTAGATCATAAGATAATTTTCTGACACAGCTATCTTTAAATAAAGACTTCATTTGTGCATACTCATTAGGCTTCTGACTGCTATCTGTAGCATCTAACCCCTTACCAAATATTAATTGGCTAATTCCATTGATACAGGCATTGTTAGTAGGACTTCCATTATACCTATCTATTAAAAACTGGTAGTAATTATTATCTATACCATATGACACCCACATATCATTCTTATGCTCCTTAATCTCTGGAGTAGTGTAAGTGCTTAAATTTACGATTTTTATACTCATATTATTATATAATCATTATCATAACTATCCTCTGTAGTGTATTCATTTTCATTTACTGTATAGTAGTCATTATTAGACTGGTCTACAGTTTGATCTGTACAAAATACTTTATCTTTATATATCACTGTACTAGTACCAAAAAGTAATACATCCATAGTATAGTATACATCCTTTTTTAGTGTACCAAAAACAGCTTCAAAACTCATATAATCGTGGTCTGTTGTAGCAGTAGCTGATACAGTTACTACCCCTCCAGTACTTTCATTAGTCAGTTTTATTTCTATCTGACCATCTACATACTGTCTAGGTATTACTTTAAAAGTCTTAGTTCCTCCTGTACCTATAATCTTCATACTAATATAACGTACTATTACTAAAATTTGTGCAAAAAAAAAGAGGTACTATAAAGTACTCCTCTTACATAACCATTAATATTATTATGGATTAATCTTTGTAGAGTCAATTAACGCCTCAAAAGCACTGCTATCTACAAAGTAAGCTGGTAGAGTCTCTTGACCAGCTAAAGTCAAAGTAAACCCTGTTAAATCGCCCATTGCCGCTCCAGTTACAATAGTACCTCCAGTCAAATCTGCTCCGTGTACTGCTCCAATCATTAAATACTCATCATTGAAAGTCTTAACTACAACGTGAGGTCTAGCCTTAGCTATTTTCACTACCTCTTCCTGTGTAAGCAAATCTAATTTTTGCAAAGTTACATTTAGAGTTTGATCATAAAATACTGTTCCGTTCTCTCTCGATCCTGTGATAGTTTGCTCTAGGCTAGAGTTTCCTCCTCTTACCTCAAACTCATAGAAGTCTGGAGTACCACCAAAAGTAGTAACCTCTCCAGCAGTAACTCCAAGAGTTCCCATAGTTCCATATTCAGCAAAGTATACAGACTTGATACCTCCTACGCTATCATTACACGATAAAGCACGACCAGTTGATAAATTACAAGCCATATTATTATTTTTTTTAAAGAAAAAGGGTAGGTAAGACTATTCCAACCCACCCTCTTAATATGTTAATATTCTATTTCTTAAGCAAGAGTCAATAGTACTAAATCACTACCGATTCCATACTGTACCCCAGCGGTATAACGCATAATAATACGTACATTCTGGTCTCCTAAAATCTCACTTGTATCAACGAGCTTAACTTCTGTGTGGTCTGACATCAAACCAGTTCCAAAGAACAAGTTAGAAGCTTCTCCTACTACTAAGTGGTCAGATGGCATACCCGGTGCGTGTTGGATTTTAATACCTTCAAAAGCCAAAGCATTACCCATATTGTACCACTGTGATCCTTGATCATTTGTACCAGCCGCTCCTAGTCCAGAAGCACCAAAGCCACCTAAAGCTCTAATATAGGCTTGGATAGCGACAGTAGGCAAATAGATAGTTAAATCTTCTTTACCATATACAGCACTAGGCACTGAGTCTACTGCGTTTCCTAACAGCTCGATAATATTTGCACTAGTAAAAGAAGTAGCCGCTACTCCACCTACTAAGTTAGATGCATCATTTACATCAGCATCAGCACTCATAAGAGTAGTAAAGCCATCAAACTGTCCATTAGATCCATCATAAGCACCAGCCCATAAATCTTGCTCAGTCTTTTCAGCTACTTTAGAAGCAACGTGACCGATTAAGAAATCACTAAAAGCTGGAGGTAGGTTATCATATGCAGAATATCCCATTTGTACCGCTTCCCAGTCTTTTCTAAAATCAGCCTTACACAAAACAAGGTTTACTTGTAACTCAGTAGGCTCGAGGATTCTCTCTGTTAGAGTTAAAGCATCAGCAGTCTCTGTGAAATCACAGGAAGCATTAGCTACGATACCAGTAGAAGCGATTTTCTTAATAACTTCTTTGTATTTTACATTAGGTTTAATTGTTACAGCTCCATCATTAAGAGTCTTTCCACTCAAAAGTGCCGCCGCGATGTACTTACCAGCAAATTCACCAGCGTACGTTGAAGTAATAGTATTTACACTACCATTACCAGCATAAAGATTAGTCTTTTTCATTTCTTTTATTATTTATTTAATTGTCTTAATACTCTATCTAGGATAGTTTCATTTCTATTTTCAGAAAATCTTACTTGTTGTTTTTTGTTAGCCTTTCTTTCTGGACTATGCTTAAACTTTCTAGACATTTCCTCTTTTTTCTCTTTTTTCTCTTCCTCAGTAGGCATAGCATCCTCAAATTTCTTTTTGAGTTTCTTAAGCTCTTCCTTAACCTCTTCAATAGCTGGTGCTACCACCTCTACTACTGCTTCTACAATAGCTTCCACTTCTGGAGCTACTGCTTCTGGTACTTCTGTCTCGATAACTTCATCCTCAGCCTCTACTATTACCTCTTCTTTCTTTTCCTCTTCCTCAGCTTGAGTCTCAGATGAAATAGATGCAATAACACCCTCTTCCTCTACTACTAAAGTACTTCCATTTTGTAGCTTATAACTTCCGATGGGTAGTGCTACTCTCTCATCATCAGTGACAATAAAAATAGACTGCCCAGACTCAAAAGACTCAGCTTCAATTATAGTACCATTGTCTAAAGTCTGTTGAGCTAATTTAGTATTAGCATTCAATAGAGCTTTAATCTTTGATAACATCTCTGTCGTTTTCATAATTATTTATTTATTAATGTTTATTTTTAACTCCAGTCTCTAAACTGCATTTCATTTCTTTTGTATTGATCATCAGCCTCTTTTACAGACTCTATTAGTTCTAAGTGAGCATCGTAAGTATCATAAACTTCATTAGGATCTAAACCAAGCTCTTCTGCTTTTACGCTAATCTCTTGTAATAATTGCATATCTCCCTCGACATCTTCAAATCTTACTACTGCACTCCCATTATGAGTATACTCATCATTTAATTTCATCCAAGCTTGTCGATACTCTTCAAAAGCTTCATCGTGCCACTCATAAGCTAAATAGCTTAATAATCCAGCTTGATCATCTAAATACTGATAGTCATAATTAAAGTTATCTATTAAGCCTAGCTTAACATTTTTCTTAGGCATCCCTTTAGCAATCTTGCTAAATACTGTTTTTTTTGTATTCATTTTATAAACTTTTTGCTTTATTAATTAGTTCCTCTGCTAGTGGCAAAGTATTGTATATATCTCTATAATCATTCCACTTAGTTAATAGCTCCTCTAAATAGATAGCATCATCAGTTAAAGGTAATCCTAACTCATCTAAGCCATTTCTGTAGGCATTTAAGCTATCTTCTGCTCTGCTTACTACACTTGGGTAGTCTTGACCTCTAAACTGGTCTACATAGCTCTCTAATTCATTAGTAAGCTCAAAGACTCTATCAAAAGCATCACTTAGTTCATTGATAGCACCCTCAAAGTTAGTAGGCTCTGCAAAGTTCTCAATCTCTTCTAGAGCTTCTACAGAAGTACCTACATCCTCTCTTAAAGACAGGTCTACTTTTTTAGCTTCTGACTTTAACAGTCTTTTATGTAGCTTCTCATCAAATAATCTACTAAATACTGTATTTTTAGTATTCATATTATAGTTGTTTCATTGACTTAGCAACATCTAAAACTTCATTTATATTATCTAAGTTATTCTGATAACTTCCTACTGTTAATGTTGCATTAGTATATTCATCAAATTGAAAAGGATTAATACCTAAATCTTCAGCACTAGTGCCAAATTCATCTAAAGAATACTCTAAATCTGAAATGCTATTTGAAGCAATATCTCCCATATTAATTAAACCACTTACTTCATTTTGTAAATCTAAATACCTATTAACCCAATCAGCTAACATATCATCAAACACTTTGAAGTCTGACTCAGCTCCATTAGTTCTAGTTTCTAAATCTTTAACACCAGCTAAATCTACTTTTTTAGTCTTAGATAGCTGTGTAAATATTCTTTCCTGTATAGTCATAACTTGAATTATAATAAAATAACGTATTTATATTTTTTTTTGCATTTTTAATTAGCATCCTCACATTGTGTACAGTCATCATAAGAAACAGAAGCTGTATTTATATGTATACCCTCTGCTTGACTTTCCTCTAAAATTGTATAACACTCATTATGATTATTCTCTAGAGTTAAGTAATAAGTTTTACCTACCTCTAAAGGTGTATCGTGTATATGAACGTGATGTGTATGAGCATCTGAGCAATTTTCTATTACATACCCATACCAAACCCCAGTGATAACCTCTCCTTTAGTTTTACCTATACCCTGTGCTAGTAGGCTACCATCACAGCACTTTCTAGAGTAAGTGTTATCTTTACATAAACATCCTCTTTTACTATTCTTTGGACTTGTTCTGCTGGGAGTTCTAAAGTCTTTCTTATTTCTCATCTAGCTTTTTAAGTTTATTAATTGCCCACTCAATACCAGAAGTGCCTCCCCAAGCATCCCACATTAATCCTCCACACCCCTCAGAGTATGGTACATCTTTATTCTGCTGATGTCTTTTATAACTAGCCATCCTAGAAATTGTATCTCTACTTAAAGGAGATTTACTTGCGATTTGTGAGGCTCTTTTTTTGCCTGTTGCCTCTCCACAGCTACCCCATCCATTTTTCTCTGCCCACTCTAACGCTCTTTTAGCATTATTACTAGCACTCTCTGGATAGTCTGTATAAGACTCTAAATTTGTTTCTGCTTCTAAGATCATCTGTTTAATCTTTAGTAGCTCTAGTCCAGCTTCTATCTCTTTGCTTAACTCTTCCTTTTTACTCTTCTCTACAAAGTACCCCTCGATAGAAAAACCTTTTACCTTACCTGTTTTTACAAAATCTTTCCAGACTTCCTCATTAGTTACTTTCATAGTACCTACCCAAGTTCCTAGAGGTAAGTCCATATCATACATCTGACTCTTATCTTTTACCTCATCTTCTACTATCCAGCTTTCTACTAAAGTAAGTCCAGATAACTCTAGCTTATGCTCAAAAGTAGAATTGTTTTGATAGCCATTCATTAAAAACATCTCACTAGCCTTTCTCACTGTCTCTCTAGTGAAGTAAATATAATACTCATCATCTCCATCCTTTCTATAGATGGTTTTATTAGGTATCAGTAAAGCTCCTGTAAGTAGTCTTTTATCTGTATCTGCTTCTGCTAGTTTGTATTCCTTTTGCTGATTAAGTGCTACAAAGTTCTCCTCTATAGCTGGATGCTCTACAATACTAATCGCATCTATACCAGCAAATAAGCTATCCTCTTCCTCTTCTATAATAAGTTCTACAATTCTCATACTATTATAACGTTATTATTTATTATTTTGTTAAAGTGTAGCTCCCTCTACTATGTTATTTTCTAGACTCTGTGCTGTAGTTACATCATTAGCTACTACATAAGCCTGTACTGGCTCTTGAGTTTGCTCTCCTATTGCTTCTGCTAATTGGCTAGTCTCAGTAGCACCTACTACATTAAAGCTTGGAGTTCTAGGCTGTGGAGTTGCTGGTACTGATCCACCTCCACCACCTCCAGCACCGCCAGGAATATTTACAGACTGTATACTTTTTACAGCTCCTAAACCACTAGCTAAAACAGTAGCTACATTCGCTACCTTAGCCACTACATCAAAAGGAGATGGAAGTGTACTCTTTTGCTTTAAGGCTTCCGATACACCCACAAAAGTGTTTACAGTAGCTGTAGCTATACCTAAGGCTTTACCAGCCGCTGTCTGCTTACCTACAAGATCCTGTACCTGTCCCATTAATTGCATAGTTTCAGCTAATTGTTCTTTCTTAAAGTCTTTCTCAGACTCATCTATTTTTTTAGTAGCTTCTGAAAATTGTCTTTTAAGTTCTAGTTTTTGCTCATCACTTAATAACTCATCATTTAATAGTATCTCCTTTCTAGAATTAATTATAGCTCTTTGCTCTTCAAATTTTAAGTTATCAAACTCTTTATTTAATTCAAGCTGTGTGATTTTTCTATCTTGTTCCTCTTGTAAGTCTTTTTTGTTTTTCTCTTCTTTAGCTTTTTTTCTAGCCTCATCCTCTTTATCAAACTTATCCTGTAGCTCTTTTTCTTTTGTAGTCTGTGCTTCCTTTAAAGCTGAGGTATCCTCTTCATATAATTCAGCTAGTCTTATTAGCTCTTTGTAGTGGTCTTGTATTTTCTTTTTCTCCTCTGCTCTTCTCTCTGCTTCTGTATCTATCTCTCCCTGTCTGATTTTTTCTAAAGCATCTGCTTTTTCTTTCTCTTTCTTAACCTTATCATCTCCAGCCTTAGTTTTTTTATTAGTCTCTTGTTTATCTAAGTTAATTAAATCTAACTCTAAACTTAAACTCCTTTCTTTAGCTTTTTGTATTTGCTCCTCTAACTTTAATAGATTCTCTCTTTCTTTCTCAGTTCCAGCTACAGCCTTACCTCTTTCTTTAGCGGCTAAACTATAAATACCAAAAGACTCAGCGGCTTTTATTTTTAACTTCTCCAAAAAGGATACCTCTCTAACTTGTGCGGTCTCTAATTCTAACTGCTGTTTTAATTTCTCTAAGAGTAGTGTATTCTCCTCTTGTTGTAGTATTATTAACTTTCTCTTCTCTTTTACTAATTCCTTACTGCTAAGTCCTTGTTGTTCTAGTATCTTTATTTGTAAATTTAATAAGGTTAATTGATCATCTAACAAACCTAAACTTTCCCTTAGACTATCAGCTTGGTCTTGTAGTGATTCCTCAGCACCCTCAAAAAACTCAGTAATTTCTTTCCAATAAAAAATTATTGTACCTAAAGCCACAACAATAGCTCCTATACCAGTTGCCAATAACGCACCCTTTACTCCTTTTAAACTTTTTATAAAAGATCCAGCCGCCTTAGTTACTCCAGATATTTTACCAGATAGCTCTTTTACCTTACCAGCATAACCACCAGTAACCTCATCTAGAGTTTCAAACCCCTCTCTATTTTTATCTCCAGCCTTAGATACTTGGTCTAGGTTTTTGTTTAAAGATTCTAAAGATTTCTCTGCATCACTAGTTTTAGCATCTACTTCTATTGTTACTTTTTCTGCCATACCTCATTCTTAATTTGTTCTATACCCTCTTTTATAGTTTCTGGCATTTTATATTTGCCCTTTGCTATATCTATGTACTCTCCTCTAAAGTCAAACTCTAGAGCTTCTAAAATATCTTTTATCATTAATCTGTTTTTGCTGTTAGTCCTGTATCAAAAGAGAATACATCATTACCATCAATAGTGTATTTAACTCTTACTTCTATATTGTACCACGTATCACTCTCTAAACCATTTACTTTTAGTGTTGTAGTTGTGTTTGGCTCTGCACTAAATAAAGTACCATTATAATAAACATTATACCCTGTTGCACCACTTACACTATCCCAAGATACAGTAATAAAATCTGTACCTTTTGTTGCTTCTGTTAATTGTGCTACCCTACCTAAATAAGCTACTTGGCTATTTTCTAACTGACTTGCAAACTCCTCTTTATTGTAAAGTTCTAAATCTGTTTTATTAGTTAGTAGGTTTGTTTTTATACTATTTATTCTATATGACTTGTTAGCTATTATAAACCTATCATTTAATTTGTACTTAGTGATTATACTTAAAGGTAGATAAGCACTTACTTTTAGCATTCTAGCCTGTCTATCAAAAACACTATCTACATAATCAAAGTAATTAGCACTAAATAAGTTTTGATAATTAGTAGGGTTTACTTGTAGCCACTCATCAATCTCCTCTCCAAAATTTAAAGCTAAACCATTTACATCATTACCCCAGTTATTAGAAGTTAGTTGAGTAGGTCTCCAGTAAGTATCTGCTGTTGTACCTGTTATTGCATAATCTCCATTGCTATCTGTATAATCCATACATAAAAGTAAAGGCTCTCCTATTGTAGCTTCAAACTTTTTATCTATCATAGCACCCTGTCCAATATCAGATAAAGCTCCTGTAGTTTCATTACTCAACCTTTCATACATCATTTTCTCAAAAGGCACTTCTAGATTATATACTCCACCATCCCACTCTTCACTACCATAATCTTCCTCTGCAAAAGGTACTCCATTTATCTCATCAGCAAATTGAACTAAAAATGATTTTTTACTTTTAAATCTAAAGTCCATTTCTTTATACTGAAACAGCCTTTCTAGTGTTGAGCTTTCCATATCCACATACTTAGTAATATCATAAGCGTTGCCGATATTCATATATTGAGAAGCTAAAGCAGTAAATATATTGTTATCCTCTTTAAAGACTACTAGATTAAACATCTTAAACAAACCGCTTAAAAAGTCCATTACTTTCATTTCTGGCACTTGTTTAGATACATAAAAAGTATTCTGAACATCAGAATTTACAGCGTTATATGTTGATTGAAACTCAGGTGTGAAAGGAGTAATAATTGATGTTCTATTTTCATACCTTAAGGCTACTGTATGAGTCATAGATAGAGTATTCTCAGATTGTATTTCTACTGTTATGTCTATCTCTCCAAAACCATAATGCTGTGTAGTGAAGTAACCTGTATTTATATTTTGTACACCTGTTAAGCCTTGAAATGTAGCTAAAGGTGTATCAGTTAGAGTTCTCTTTATTGTAACATCATAACTAGCTGTTAAATCTGTCGGTGTAATATCTACATAAAAAATATATCTGTTTCTAGATGGTGGATACTCCATATAAACCCCTCTAACATCATTAGATACAGGTGTATAATCATCTATACCTAAAGCCCATCTATTACTAACTACTTGAACACCACCACCCTCAACAGAATTAGTAATATATCCCTCGTTTCTATGTAACCATAAATAAATATCTTGTATCTGTATACTGTCTAAAAACCCTGTTATATTAATTTGTGGATATGTTCTATTTATAGCTTGTATAATTGCTCTTAATCTTATAGCTGGTTTAAGATCAGTCCACTCTAAACTAGTTCCTGTTGCATTATCTTTATACCCACTATTACTAAACCTCATATTTTTACTATGCTGTATATTAGGCACTTTAATATCTGAGCTGTTTAAAACCCCACTAGCTTCTAGGTAAGCATCATCTTTAGTAGCCATATCTAGTATATTGGCTTGACTGTATATAAACTCACTTATATCTCCATAGTTTAAACCAGACAGTTTACTATCTCCTAGTATTTCTTTTAGGTCTACTGTATCACTAAAAAATGTTACTTTATATGAATAGGCTTTATTGTTTTTTAATTGTACACTACTAAACTGTATCTTACCTATTTTGTAATCAATACCATTTAGTTTAATTATTGCATCGTGCCTATATCTAGCATCAAAACTATCTAATATATCAGTATTCTCATAGTGCCTAAATAGTTTGTTATTTAACTTAGAGGCTGGAAGATTAAACTGCTTAGAAAAAGGTGTAAATACTTTAGCCACATCTCTAACATTTAATAGGCTATCAGTAATTACTACACTTTCATCTTTAAACATATCAGCTCTAAAATAATCACTTGTAATTCTATAAGGCTCTTGTGTTGTAGTAAATATATCAATAGATAAAGTTAGCTGAGTATCACTGTCAATAGCTGTTACTGTTGCTGTGCTATCTGTCTTTAGGTTTGTAACTAAATCTCCTATCTCAATAGTTTCTGTAAATTTAGCAGTGCTATCAATAAGTTTATTTACTGCTGTAGAATTGACTGCACCATTTAACCTCTTATATCCTTTTATATAAAGTTCAATTATCTGCATTAACGTATATTGTTTATAGTATCAAAAGCAAAGTCTACCTCTATAGTGTAATTAATTAGCTTATCATTTAAGTGAGTCTTATAGCTTAAACTACTACTGCTTACATTAATTGGTAGTGTTTTAGAGTCTATCTCTATCCAGCAATCCTCACTAAGTTGCATCTCTTTAAATACCTCATTATACTCTTCTGGATAAAAGCCTGTGTTTAAAGTTAGTTTCTCTGTACCATTCTTAGTTAATATTTTTTGCTGATGTCTACTTCTATCATAAGCACCATTAACTATAATGTTTCTTTTAAAATCTTCTTTGTTAGTAGCTAAGACTGTATTAGTCCTCTTGAAAAACCACACATCCTGTAAAGCTCCATACTTATTTACAAATGTTACTTTATAAGGCTGATACTTACACTCCTCTATATTCTCTACTGTTAGCTTTATAACACCATCAGTAGTATCTACATAAATAGTATCAAAGTCAAATAAAGTAAAGTCATTCACAAACTCTTGTAGACATACACTATCCTCAAAAGTACCTCCATCTTGTATTACTCTATCCTCATACTCATCAGCACCATTGATCCCATTTGTAACATACTTAATCTGTCTATCACTATATACACTACTACTAACTGCAAAAGTATATACTAGCTCTCCATCTTTTTCATAAGTAACCTGTGTAGCCTTAGAAGTATCTACAGGTATTACTGCTGGAGCATCATCTAGTTTTAGTATTTTAGTGTTAGTCTGTAGTAGACCTGTATCATTCTGTGGGTTTGCTTCATTCTCATAATAACCATATCCATCAAAACCTACTAACTGAGTAAACTCTCCATAGTCTACCTGTGAGACTGTTGTAGTTAGTTTAGTTCTATAATCTACCCAAACATTTAAAGTTTCATAATCTCCATCAAAAGTCTGTAAAAGATAATCTCTTACTATCTCCCCTATCTCAAAAGTTACATTCTCATTTATTGCAAAAGAGGTTAAAGTAAATTTATTGTCTCTATCTGTAGTCTGAGTTCCTGTATATACATATAACTCCATATCTACCTTTCTCAAATTAGTAGCTGTTATATTTATGTAGTATGGACTTCTAGAATTTATTTTGCTCATTTCTCTGCTTTTATTTTTATCATTTTCTCTGTATCTAGTTTTAAGGCTTTTTCTAATTGGCTACCCATATCTTTCTGCACTTTCTCATAAGCATTAGTAAAAAACAAGCTAGGCTTTAATCCTCTGTAGTATATGTTTCTAGCTATTATCTTTCCTATAGTCTCATAAGTACCTTTAACAAATCTACCTTTCTCATCTCTTAGCCTAAAGTTTCTAGACTTTGCCCAGTCCCCTACACTCTTAGAGAAGCTATCAAAAGTGCCACTCATATTACCACTCCCAAACTTATAAGGACTATTAGGAGCTTGCTGTCCTCTTATAGCTTTCTCTCCTCCTACTACCTTACTAGGATCTTTACCTTTAACCCCTTTATCTTGAAAGAGTCCATAGTCATCCATCTCAATCTCAAAGGACATACCAGCTTTATCTTCTTTTATAGGTGTACCCTTTATGCTCTTATATAGATTCCCTGTCTTACCTTGATTCGCTAAGTTCTTTTTAGAGTCCTCTACTATCTGGTCTCTTATATTCTCTAGTGCTTTTTTTAAGTTATCAGTCCTCACAGATATCTATATTGTTCATTACTATTAAAGAAAATGTAGCACTCCATCCAGCTAATTCATTCTCAAACCTATCCTTAAAAGCATCTAGGCTTACAGTACCATCTACTTGATAACCCTCTCTATGAGTAGTACCCTTTCTAAGTTTTTGTATAAACTTGTTTAGTACTGCTAGTTGAGTATTGAGTACATCCATCTCATTGTTATTACCTCTAAAGATATCTGTAGTCTCTTCTTTACTAAAGTCTACTATATCCATAGCTAGTATACTTAAACTAAAAGTCATAGTCTGACCATTCTCAGATACATTGTTTAGCATTATATGAGACAGTGGAAACATATCAGCCTTATTTAGATTAACCTGTGTTATATCCCCTCTAGTTACTGTATTAACATTTACATCTGCTAGTAGTAAGTCTTTTAAGGTTTCCATAACATCATAATAGGCTATAGCTCCTCTGTGAGTAATTGCTGTCATTTAAACTTATTTTTTATATTCTTTATTTCTAAATCTGCTTTATCTTTCATAAAGGCTAGAGCATATAGGCACTTATGTATATTCAGCTTAGTAACCTCATCTATCCTCATTACATCAAATTGGCTAAGTGCTTGTATTGACTGATACCATCCCCATTTATTAGAGAAGTTTGAGAAAGCATCGAGTCCTCCAGATTCCCCTCCTCCAAATATTTCATCATAGCTACTGACAATTCTTTCCCTAAATTGTAAAAAAAAACCATAGAGCTTATAACTGCATCCATAGGAGTATGTATCATAGCATCATAGTACAGGTCTCCTTTATAATCTTCTATTATATACTTATCCCCTACCTTTTGCTTTATAGGTCTGTATAGTACTGCCATAGCTTTGTACATATTATCCCAGTTACCTAAGTTACTATCTAGGTCTACATACTCTCCAAAGGTCATATCATCTAGCTTAGGTATAAAACCAAACTCAGTATCTCCTAGTTTAAAAGTCCTTACTAGGTCTGGCTGTTTGTTTAGGGTATTAGTAATTATAGCTACTACCTTTCTGACATCAGACATCCTGTATTCTACTGCATCTATTAGTGGCACTCCACAAAATATCTCTAATACTTTCTGATGGACAAACACCTCACTATTAGCATCATCTTCATTTACTTCTAGCACTTTCAGATACTTAACATAATCTGATAGCTTAATCTCTCCTAAATCATTAGGTACATTAATCTTTAGCTTCATAATAATATAACGTAAAATTTATAGTTTTTAACGGATAGCATACTTACCAAAGTTTGCTCTACTCATTATAGAGTAACATCCATAGCGACAGGCATCAATTAAGTGGTTATTTTTATCTACTGGTTTATTAGTCAGTTTACCACTTTTATCCTCTACCCATTTGTAGTTCCTAAACTCTTGTATAGCATTATGGCTATCTTTAAGTATATTTATTTTGTATCTCTTAAGTAGGTCTATCCCAGCATTTACTGAGTCCCTACCCTTAACACTATTTTTTATATTCCATCCCATTCTCCTCAGCTCATCATTTAGTCTAGGCTCTGCTGAGTCTCCAAAGATTATTTCTCTATTTACTCCTATCTCTCTTAGCTTCTTATGTATATCTGCTCCTGTCATCATAGTCTGGTAGACATACTCTTTTAAGTATAAGCTGTAGTCTCTCTTCCAAATTCCTATAAGTGCTGTAGGATCATTAGTATAGCCATAGTCTAAACCAAAGCTCACAAACTCTGCATCCTCTGGTATGCTGTCTACTTCATTGTATTGGAATATAGTAGCCTTACTAAACCCTCTCTCTCCTAGTCCATATATCCTCCAGTACTGCTCATCTGTTTCTTTTAGTCTCTCTATCTCATCTACAATAGTTTGATCTAAAAAAGGATTATCTATATAGGTAGTCTTAAAAAACTCTGAGTCCTCTCTAGGTATTACTCTATCATATATCCAGTGGTACTCATCACTAGGGTTATAGTCAATTATGATTTTTTCTTGAGTTCTAAATATAAGCTGTTGCCAAGTTTCAAAGTCTAAGCTATTAGCCTCATTACAAAATAGTAGCTCTCTCTTTCTACCTCTAATCTTCTGTGGCTGGTCTACACTAATAAACTCTACTAAGTTCCCAAAGAGTCTATACTCAGAGCTTGACTTATTATGGAATTGTTCAAAGTAGCAGTTATTATTTTTAAGTATCTCAAAGAAGTCCCTCATCACTGTAGACCTAAGAGCTGGGAATGTATCCCTACATATAGTTACTGTCTTACCTGTATTGTTGGTGCAGTAGTCAAAGATGATATATAAAAGTATATTGTAGGTCTTACCACTCCTAGTACCACCTTGCTCTATGGTTATCTTGGAAGTAGAATTTTGTAGATGCTTAAAAACTACATTAGTCTTTATCTTCTGTAGTGGAGTCAATTATCTCTATTTGAAAGTTAGTAGGCATTCCATCTGTGGCTATCTCATTTCTAGGTACATAACCCCTGTCCTTACCTTTAGTAGCTAAATAAAACTTAATTAGTCCACTATCATTATCTCTAATATTTTCAAACATCTTAGACTCTACAAAGTCTTTTGCTACATTGTTTAGATCATCTACCTTTTGTCTAAACTCCTCATCATTATTGTAGTACTCATAAAAGGTGCTTCTATGTATCCCTACACTCTTACAAGCTGTAGTAACTACTCCTAAAGACTGCTCTAAGGCATTTAGTAAACTCTCTTTAGTATGTCGGATTCTGTTGTCTATCATATTAATATAACGAAATTTTTTTATTTTTTATACCTCACTAGTTATACCCCTATATTCTTTTACTGCTTCTTTAACTGCTGATCTTACAGCTTCTTGTATTTTATCATTAACCTCTAGAACATCTTTACTTATGTCTCTCTTCTTACCCATAAAGCTAGTACCTATAAACATATGCTCTGCATTCATTTCTAATAGTATATAGTTATACATCTTATTATAGTTGTACTCATATTTTTCTATAGTTTCAAAGTTTTTCATATAGTGTACTACTGTACAGTGAGACTTACCTAAGTACTTTCCTATAGCACTCATAGTCATTAAAAACTCTTCTCTCATTACTTTACAGAATACCATCCTAGCATATACATACTCTCTCTCTCTGCTTTTTTTTCTTATATCTAAACCACTGTAAAACTCTATTCTGTCTTTTATATAGTTTAGGTCTTTTAGTTGTCTCTCTGTCATATTATAAGTATTCAGTTGTACCATCTGGATATATCCACAGTCCCTCTGTCCAGTATATAGCTCCTCCCTCTAATCCCTCTGGCATCATTTCATTTAGTGCTTTATAAATACTTTTACCAATCTCTCTTTGTTCTTTCTCTATTTCTAATAATTCTTTTTTTGTCATAGTGTTCCTGTTATAGTAAAGTCATTAACATCAAAGTCCTCTCTTTTGTACTCTTCATATATTTCTATAGCTCTTTGTACTTGCTCCTCTCCCACTTCATAAAACTCCTTAGAAACATCCCATACAGCTATATCTAGATTTTTCTTATCTATACATAAAAACTTAAAGTCCTTATAACTACACTTGAAGAGGTTACAATAGATATACACTTGTAGGAAGTATCTAAACTTGTAAGCTGATCTATCAAAGTTTCTTACATCAATAGTTGTTTTTAAATCTACAATACCTCCAGAGTTCTTTAGGATATCAGCCTTAGCTCTGAAAGGATAGCCAAAAAGATTATCTACTGCTGGTATCTCAGTTCTACTATCTCTCATCAGCTCCATAGCTCTAGAGTTTTTACTCATTGCATCTACTAGCCTCTCACAGTCATTTCTTTCTTTAGCTGTAAATACATCTGGATACTCTGCCTTAGCTTCTTTAAACTTTTTTGTATTCTTACTCTGTACATCTACAAATACAATATCCTCTAGTTTCTCTGGCTCTAGTAGGTAGGTATGAAATAACCACCCATCTCGAAGAGCTTGGGAGCTAGACTCATTCCCATAGGTCATAGCATAGTGATAGCTTTTAGGACTATCTAGAAGTAGTTTTAAATTACTAGATGAGAAAGCTGTCTTACCTAAGTAGCCATAGTAAAACTCATCTGAGTAAGCATTGTCTATTAATTCACTTTGTTCGTGGATAGTATTATCCAGTAGTTTTATCTCCATTGTTCTCTATTTTTTCTATTCTTATTTTTACAGCCTCTACTTTAAGATACATCTCAGTAAGAAGTCTCTCTAGTCTAGCTATTCTTTGTAACTGGTTTAGTTTATTCTTTTTCATTAGTAAGGAGGATTATATTCTTTTTTAGCCTCTCTAATATACTCTAACTCTCTTTGTATATAATCTATAGCTTTTTCTAAATCTTGCTCCTCTGCTCCTTTGTGTGAAGCTCTAACTAAATACTTGATAGCATTACCCCTATTGAAGTTTAGCTTGTAGTCTTGGATAAAGTCTATTACATCATATCCCTTACCATTCTCATAGTGTTTATAAGTGGCTCTCATACTATAGCATTATCTAGTTTCTCTATTAAGTGCCTTATCTCACTTCTCTCAAACTTACCACTGATCTCAGCATTGTAAGTCTTAAAGGTTAGATGATACATATCTTTCTCAGTATCCCCTTTACTTTCTTTCTTTCCTAAATAGTCTATTCTTAAATTCAATTTCATTTTGTTATAAATTTAGCTAATTCTTTATACCTATCTCTAAGCATTTCTTTTTCTACTGCTACCTCATTAAAAGTAATCTCAGTAATACTTGGTAAGTCTCTAAATAACTCAAAAGCATAAAAAGTTAATACAGTGCCATCCTCTAGCTCCATATTAACCTCTCCATTATTACCTCCCCATAGGGATACAGTTTTGTCTATATAAATTTGTTTACTCATTGTTTATTCTTTTAAGCTCTACTACTATAAAAAATAGTCCTAAAGCAATTAATACTCCTACTATAATCATAATTTTACTTCCATAAATTCAGTATGCTCCTTACAGGACTCACATACATCAGTATCCATCCATCTATCAGCAAAACAGCACTCAGATACTTCTACCCAGTTCTCCTCTACTTCTCTAGATCTAATCCAATCTCTTATTGGTTTTGGTAGTCTAAATCTCATATCTAAGTCTTACTAAGTTCCACCAAGTTAAGTGCTGGTATTCATTCTCTGTAAAGACATATACTCTACCTTTTTTGTTTGTGATACAGTGTAATCCTGTTTTTAGTACTTTGTGTTTCATTGTTCTATATGGTTTTTAATTAATAAATCTTTTATCTCTTCTAATTGAATAACATTTAATAAGTTATAGATATCTTGAGTACCTACAAATACTGAGTATAAATCTATACTAGGAGCTGAGCCTACATAGTCATAGGTTTGCTCTTCTCCCTCATTAAAGTCATACTCTACCCATAGAGTTACATCATTTAGTCTTACTTCTGTCATCATTCAATCTTAAGTTAAAGTTATCATCTCTTAGCTTTTTGTTCTGCTTCTCTAGTACCATCTCTCTAATCTCTAAAGAATTGGTATAGGTATACATCTCATAAAGGCTATTAGCTAAAGAGTCTAGTGTTTTGTTATCTGGCTTTGCCTCTTTCCATTTTACAAACTGATTAGCTATAGCCTCAAAGTTTGCTTCAAATAGTTGTTTCTCTAGTATATTCATAATAAAAAAAAGGGCATAACCCTTTTAAGATTAATACCCTATATAAACTTCATCTGCTTTTAAAATATATTTCAATAACATCAAAGCTCTTTTGTCATTTTCACACATTTCAAATACCCAATCACAAACTCTTGACTCTGAATAACCAAGTTCAAGTTTTACATTTGCAATTTCGATAATATCATTATTACCTAATTTTTTCATTTTGTTATCTTGTTTTAAAATTAATATGATGCAATATAGTAAATTGTTTATAACTTTCCAAATTAATTAACAATTACTTCTTTTTAAAGTACTCATCCCATACTCTAGGCTCATCCTCTTCATACCTATTTATAAGAGTAGCTTGAGACTCTGTGAGCATATATACTTCTTTTTTTACTTTGCTCCTGTCCCACATAGTAGTCTTAGGACAGTCCTTATCATCTATCTTAGGCATCTCTAGAGTATTTAGCCAGTAGAGATAATTACCTTTAGGATCATTGACAAAGTATATCTTAACTACATCCTCTTCTAAGCTCATTAGCTTATCGTATTTAGCTTTCTCTAGTAGTTTGGTATCATAGTACTTATTTCTAAATTTCATCTCTACAACAGTCTTTAAACCCTTTGGAGTATATCCACGTGCATCATAAAAGGTATTCTCATTCCCACACCATTCTAACTTCCATCCATCTAGATTAAGTAAGCCTATGGTAGCTTTCTCATATTTCTCTACTATATTCATTCAGTTGGTTTTTGTATGCTTTCAAAGTGCTTATTAAGTTCATTAATCCACCTCTGGTATGTTTTGAAGTTACAAGAGGTACAAGATGGTTTTTGATATTTTCTCTTATATACCTCTGAGTAGTACCTAGCTATCATCTCAAACTCTTTAGAGGTTACTTTGTTCCCCTCTTTATTTCTAAACTGCTCCCAGTTATTGTATTGTTCTAAAGTCATTTTCTTTTAAAATAATTATCTAGTTTATCTCTTCTCTCTTCACAGCCACAGTCCTCTCCCCAAATCTTTTTTACTATCCACTGTATTCCTGTAGCTTTAAATATCTTCTCTAATATTGTCCCTACTTTCATTTGCTATTATTTAATATTTCTAAACATAACTCTTCTGGTATCTTGCTTCTCTCGTGATTATTAGCTAAACCTTGAGTACCTTTACCTAAAGCTCCAGCTTGTTTCTTTGCATTATATCCTCTCGGTTGCTTATCGTGGTGGCAGTTTTCATTACCATTTTTACACTCTGGTCTAGGACTCCAGCCATTTACATTAAAAATACTATATAGGTTATTAGTCCATATATCAGTTGGCTTTGCTCTTGTATCTCCATACTTACAGTACCATACTGTAGTACGAGGAAGTCCTAACATAAAAGGCATCTTTCTTAGCATACCTCTAGGATTTTCTATATAGTAATATTTAGGATTAAAGCTCTTAATTATTTCTAAAGTCTTTTGTACTATTTTATCACTTAATTCTGCAAACTCTGTTTTAGGCTCTGTACCATTTCTATGTCTACCAAGAGCTGCAACACTATAAGTAGTACAAGGAGGAGATGCCCATATAATATCTGGCTTAAAAGGTACTTTACTTACATCAAACTCTAGTATATCTACCACATAGTCTATACCTCCAAAGTCTGTTATATCACTACTAAAAACTTCATAGCCTAAGCTCTCACAGGCTTTACCTATGCTTCTGCTACCAGCAAATAATTCTAATACTTTCATTGTTCTTTTATTTGTTTTTTAATATGTCTCACTGTATTGTATAATGAATAGTAACTTATCCCTGTCTCTCTACTAAGCTGAGCTATCTTTTTACCATTCTCAAAGACCTCCTCATAAATAGTCTTATAGTATATCTTTTTTAGTACCTCACTATCATAGTCTAAGTCCTCTCCATCATAATCAATATAGTTAGACTCTAGCCACTTAGTGATAGCTTCCATCTTATGTACATTATTAGGCTCTGTATACTCCTCATCTTCACACTCTGGTAGATAGTCTAAGTCTAGAAGCTCTATCTTTTTTTCTTTCCTCTTAAGATCAAAAACCATATTCCTAAGAATAACATAGCACCCATAGAAATTAGGACTATTCTCATCATAAGAGTAATCCTTACCTATCATTTTTATATAAAACTCCTGTACAATATCTTTTGCAGTATCTATATTACAGCCTAAGTCCATAACATAGCCTATCCAGAGTCTCTGATATTTATAGAGTTTACTCAGCATCTCTAGTATAGGATAAAGATATTAATAGTACCCCAAGCATTAACTGGTATATAACTTGCTTCCCCTCTTCCTTATACTCTTCATCATATAGGAATAAAAAGCCAAAACCTGTAATAATAGTAAATTGTATTACAGGTCTGTGTTTATCAGTATAGGCAATCAAAAATAGTAATAAAACTATAAAGCTGGTTAGTATGTATAAAATCATAGCTTAATTTTTTCTTAAAGCTACGAAATTTTTTTAACATTTATTTACAAACCACAGTATCCGCTATCACACTCATTAAAATCATCCTCAAAAAGCTCTAACTGTGTTTTCCATTTTATAACATCTTCATACCTTACATCACTTCTCCAAGTAGAGTTTTTAGTTTCTTGGTCTGCAAACCACTGCATTTTATTAGGATGTTTATTGTACATCTTTTTTAGTAAAAGTGGACTTCTCCAATAGCATCCTACACAGTTATTTAAGTACGCAAATCTAACTGGCTTATCTTTCCAGTATTTCTCTATATGGTCTTTGTATATATTATCTTCTATTAAAGGGAATTGAGGTTTACAATATCTATATACATTCCATATATTTCTATCATTTTTATCTTTATCAAAAGTAGCTTTAACAGAAGTAAATCCATCAGCATCAGTTTTACTTAGCATTTTTTTAGCTCTATTAGTTTCATTAGCTCTGTATCCAAATCTCATATAAATATCACTGTCAATATTGTTTTTTACCCATTTTAATATAGGTATAGTCTTTAATTGAGTAGTACAATATCTTGCTACTTTATTAGGTAAGTACTTAGTATTTTTTTTAGTTGTTATAATTACATCATCAAAAGTATCTCCTGTAATCCAGTTAATCTCTTGACCTATAAACTGCTCTAAGTCTAGCATAGTATAAATTATAGCATCCTCCTCTAAAGTTCCTATAAATTCTCTACCTATTCTATCACTTACTATCTGTCTTATCTTTTGATCTGGGAAGATGCACTTAGTATCACTTGTGGTAACTAAAGCAAATACATTATAATCTGCTGGATAGTGTTTAGCTATGTAGCTTGAGGTTTTACCTCCACTTAAACTATTTACTGTTTTCATACTTTTTTTAAGAATTGTTTAGCTTTCACATCCTCACTTATCATTCTAATCACAGGCTGTCCATTTATTTCAAAGCCTACATTATTTTTCATAGACCTTAACTGTATAGGCTCATCCATACTAGTAGGCTTACCTCCTGTCTCTACTTCCTTTACTTTCCTAACGTGGATGTGAGTATACATCCAATCACTAGGGTGCTGTATATATCTATGTACTACCCAGAAGTCATCAGCTCTATTTACAAACTTACCTCCACCCTCTACATCACTAGCCATAGGAGGTATAGGATAACCAGCATACTGATGGTCTACTCTATGTAACATTCTTATAGCTCCTGTATTAGCGTGTACATTTAACCATATAGATACATTATGATTTTTACAGAATAGTCTAAACTCTGTAGTAGCTTGATAGTCATACTCGTGACCACCTAAACTCTTCATTAACTTCTCATCCTTAGCTAAAGAGTTATAAGGATCAATCATAAAGCCATCATAATCCCAAGCATTTTTATACTGTACTCCTAAGTTTATTAAGTCTCTATATGTATATAGCTTCTCTGAGTCTATAATCTTAAAGTACTCATCTATAAAGTCAGTACATTTTATAAACTGCTCCTCCTCTACTAAGTGGATAGGTTTTTTAGCTAGATACTCTACTAGCTTTCTTATTATACTATGAGGCTGATTTTCACTAGAAAATATTAGCCACTTCTTTTTATGTTTTAGTGTATAGCATAGCATTAAAAATAGTACTGCTGAGGTCTTACCTACATTAGCCTGTCCTAATATTACATTAAAACCTTTAGGCTTGAATCTCAAATACTCATCTATAGATGGAATATCTAATTTTAATCCCTCTTTAACACTACCATTTCTAATCTGTCTTAGTTTCTCTAGTTGTTCACTGTAGTTTATTATCATAATTCAAAAAAAAGGCTACCCAGTTAAGAGTAGCCAAGTTAAACAATCCAAATTAAAAGGGCAAATCAGCACTTTCTCTATCTGGCATATGCTCTTTAGTTGTTACAGGCTCTTTTTTAGGAGACTCATACACTCTAGCATAAAACTTATTAGGATCTTTTGAAGCTCTTAATACATCAAACTGTAAGTATCCTTTATTGGCTTCTGCTTTATCCTTGTTTTTTTCTATCCACTCTACCATCTCTTTAGCATTAAAAGAAACATTAGTTACTATAAAATCTAGCTTAGAGCTTCTAGGGAATAGGAAGTTTAAAAATTCTATATCTTTCATAATTATTTAGTTATCCAGTTAAACATTATCTCTGCATCTTCTATAACAGACTGCACATCACTTGTACCTCTTGAAGCGTGAAGCTCTGAGGATGCTTTTATACAAGTTTGCTTAATAATTGAAGTCTGTATACTATCCTTACTGCTAGTATTACTACTAGAGTTATTACTATAACTTTTATTAGAGTAGTCATCTCTAACTAGTTTAGCATTTTTCATCTGCTGATTAGAGACTGTATACTTAATCTCATCTCCAATAGATGCTTTAAAATCTCCCTTTGCAAAGAAAGTGTAAGCCTCTCCATCTGCAAAAGTTACTAGGTACTTGTTCATACCATTCCACTGACCATTAGTATCAATGTACTTAATCCTACCGTTTTTCATAAATTAAAATATTAAAGGTTATTATATAGGTTTCTTTGTTGTTCTACTTCTAGCTTAGCTTCTAGTAGTCTGACTCTTTTTTCTAGAGCTTGTACCCTAGCATTTAAAAAGTCTATTGTCTCTGGAGTAGATACTCTCTTTATATCTTCACTATGAGTCATCTCTAAAAAAATTATAAGGACTTGTTGGATTATTTAGTAAAAACTGCAAGTCTACTATAACATAGTATTTTAGCTGTGATACATACTGCTCATTTTCTAAAGCTATAAGAGTATTAGATACTAACTCTGTGTAGTCATCTGATTTTTGGTTTAGCCTTTTAACGTACTCTGGCTTGAGTCTGTGTAGTAAATTCATATAGTTATCATTTAAATTCTTACCAAAGCTACATAAAAATATTTAATTAACAAAATAATAACAAAAAAAAAGAGCATCCCTAAGGACACTCTCTCTTGAACAATGATAACAAACTTAAAAATAAGTCTAGACAAATGTACGCTATAATAACCTTTCTACCAAATCTTGATAGTATTTTATT
>Ga0102963_1000144_pt1 | contig 29266 bp, 37 predicted proteins | sample SalPon2_C_H2O_MG_2_FD_84522 | JGI IMG/M metagenome (GOLD analysis project Ga0102963, IMG submission 84522) | Salt pond water microbial communities from South San Francisco under conditions of wetland restoration - Salt Pond MetaG SF2_C_H2O_MG | ecosystem: Environmental > Aquatic > Non-marine... | reverse complement strand
CCGACTCAAACGCTTCAAAGGGCGCAATTGTGGGGGCATTGTCAAATGATAGCGTCCGAACCGACTACAAAACACATGCCTTGGATGCTTGGGCGGTTCGAGGTGTTTCGGACCTTCCAGCATGGGGCGGTGTTTTCATCCTACGCAAAACGTATCTCAATCGTGATGAAAGCGAGGATTCACCCCTCAAAACGGAAATTGATGAAAACACCAATCGAGCCACGACCTCTCATCCCCGACGAAAATACGTGGATTACATCGTCCGTCCTGTTCGGCCATTGAAATTGTTTGGTTTCGCTTCCGATCTTCTCCAAGACGGGTGGGTTTTGGGTCCACGTTGTTCAGTCGCAACGTCCTATTTGGCCTCACAACCATTTGACCGTGATAAGCGATACGGCGTCTTTGAAATGAACTATGCACGTGGAGAAAACGAAGTTGAGCCAATCACTTCTGCTGGTTCTGCCTTCACAATGGATTTCCCCAATGCAAACGAATACGACATAACTTGGCACTTGATTCCAACGGCAAACATGCTTCAATTCGCTAAGGCCGACGCCCACCGCATAGACGACCAAGGACTCTTCAACACGAAAATTGAGGCTCGGTATTCACAGGCTCAAACGACAGGTGGCGATGAACCAATTTATCAGTCCGAAACACGTTATGCACAAACAACGGGCGTCATGGGTGATCATGCACGACAGGCCAAGCAACACAAAATCACCCAATCCAGCGAGGCCATGCGTTATTTCCCACGTGTCAATGTTCTGGCGAACAAAGGAAGCGGGGTTTTCCTTGTGGACGACGCCACGGTTCTTCCCCCAACGGGCAAATTGTTTGCTCTTGACCACACCCAATCAATCACTTACACCTCAGTTGATGATAACGACATAACGACCACAGGAACATTGCTTGATTCAACAGGAACTTCCGTGTCCGACTTTACAGGGCTTACCTTGTATTTTACCGATGTTTCCTCAGCAAGCGGTAAAATTGTTGATGCTCGAAGCCCATTGGTGAAACAAGCAATTGCGCCAACCTTCGTGGATAATGCAGTTGTCGCTATGCGAATGGCTTCTCAAGCATGGTATCACTACGATCCCACAACAGATGTGGTCGCCAAAACCGCATTGAATTATCGTGGTCTTTTGCATTACGAGCCGTCCGATTTCATCATGGCTATGCAAAGCCCATTCAGCATCAAAAACGGCAGCAGCAGGGGCGTTATCCAAAACAAGAACGCCCTTGATGAAATCCGAGCCGATGGACGAATTATTTCAACCAACTTCACCCCACCATATCTCATTGATTCAAACAACATCAAGTGGAGGGTCGCAGAAGTGGTTCAAGAGCAGAAAAACACCGTCATGGTGTTCAAGGACATGTCGGGCAAGAGTCTTTCCGACTCAGGGATGGCCGTTGGCGACGTTCTGGTGGGGCAGACTGGCTACATTGGGCTTCGGACCTCCGACGCTGCTTTGCACCTTCTCAACGACGCAGGAGGCAACATTGCTGGAATCAGCGTCACCCCAACAGACGCTTTGCACAACAACTCCAAAGACATTGAAACGTATTTGGATGCACACCCAATGCTACGTCAAATTAACGACCATTCCACGCAATACGTGTCCCGTGATACGAGAGGGTTGAACACGATGGAGGTCATTCGCAACATTTCACAACTGGACGGGCGGCAAATCCTTAACGAGCGCAACGGAACAATTGTGTTCTCAAACAAGGTGTTCAAGGAAAAGGGAATCCGACTCGGCATTGAGAATGGCGTCGAAGCCGTTCATGTGAGCAAGTTGTTTGATTCACCAAACGAAATCGTGATTGTTGGCGATGTGATCGCTGGCAACGAAATTGTGTTCATTCGTGTTCGTGATAGCGAGAAAATCCGTCAAGCGTCGGCAGGTGGTGAAGAGGAAGTTATCAAGACGCTGCGCCAACAAATCCCTGGCGTAAAGAGCGTATCTGCCGCACGTAAGTTGGCTAAGACCCTGCTCGCAAGGGCTGAGAACGGCGCACCAATGATTGTGATGCAGGGATTGATGAACGCCACTTCTGTTGAGGCTGGCGACATCATAGACGTCAATTTGCCGACTCAAGGCGTTGTCGGTAAGTTCGTTGTGTTTGAGGCCAAGCATCATTATCAATCCCTCAAGACCGATCTCACCATCGCTCAATACGAGAAGGGCATTGAAGGCATTTTGGCCGACCTCAAAACCAACACCGTTGATGTAAGCGGTTTGAGCGCAAGTTCAGGCGATAAGGACATCAAGGAAAACCTCGCCATGTCAGCCTCAGTTGCTATCATCACCGTCCATCGAGTCCGTGTTCGCAACGTCAATGAAACAGGCTTCATTATCGGTGCAAGGCACAAAAACGGGCTTGGAAAGATAGGTGTTCGGGATGGGAATAAAAGGGGCTTCCCCATCGGCATGAGCAAGAGCCGAAATTACGTGGTGAAATGATATGCCTGTTCTCGACCCCCTCAAAGCCGCTTTGACCGACCACCTCCAAACGCTCATCAAGAAGTGTTCGCTTGGTTCTGGGGCTTCCGATGCCTCAAGCCGTGATGGAGGCGCAGGGAACACCAAAATGAGCCGTGATACGACCATTCAGCGCATTGATGATCGGACAATCTCGGTGAGCGCATTGTTTGACACCCAATTATCCAGCGAACAGGACATCACCGAGGTTGTGCTTCACGGCACGAACCCTCTTGATTCGCCAAGTTTCAGGGCAACTTTCATGCCGATTACGAAGAACGGCACGAATGAAGTTCGTGTGGATATTTTAATGGAGGTTCGATAATGTCCGAAATGAAAAAGAAGAAATGTTGCTGCGGTGCGACTGAACAGAATCCATGCGCTTGCATGAAGAAGGGCGTGATGAATTGCTCAAAAAGTGAGCCTAAATGCCCATGCTACAAAGCATTGGATTTGAAGAAAGCATTCAATGGCGCATGGACGATTATGAAAGCCGATGAAGCCGATGTTGGCATCTGCGATGGTTGCATGGAAACCGCTTTGGTTGGGCGACTCAAGACAGGGCAAGGCGATGTCTTGCTTTGCTACGATTGCTGGCGAAAGGAGATGCAATGGCGACATTTGAGAAATGTGGACATGGAAGAATCACAACGTCCACCCTACGATTATTTCAAAATCGAAACATGGCCGCATAGCGACATGGAACCAGGAATGGAGGGCTACCAATGAGCAATTTTGAGATTGCATGGGAACTGATGAAAAGCGACGAGAAGGGCGACAACGCCCCAACTAATCCTGGTCTTTGGTCGCAAGCCAAATCAAAGGCACGTTCCAAGTTCAAGGTTTATCCATCAGCCTACGCCAACGGTTGGGCTGCTAAGTGGTATAAATCCAAAGGCGGCGGCTGGAAGAAAAAGGGGAAAAAGAAATGATTGACACCCCCATTTCCGACCTCATCTCAAAGGACTTGAGGCGATGGTTCAAGGAGAAGTGGGTGGACGTTTCACGTAAGGACAAAGACGGATCTCACCCCCCCTGTGGGCGTGATGAGGCCAAGACGGATAGCAGGGGCTACCCCAAGTGCCGACCATCAAAGAAGGTCAGCAGCAAGACCCCTACAACCACACGTGGCATCAGTTCGAATGAGAAGAAGGCAATGACTCGCAGGAAGCGGTCAAAGCCACAGGGCGTTGGTGGGAAGCCAACGATGGTCAAATCCGAGCGCAAAATCATGTATGACATTCGAGATTTACCAACTGGCTCATCAATGACCCCCGCATGGTCGGGTTATACCGCACCTGATGAACAAGGAAACACACGCCAAATGGTGGCTTTGACTCCATACGGACTTAAGTTTCACGGTGATTCAGCCATGTTTCGGACTGATAAACAAGGAATGTTGGCTATGCCCGACAAAGATTTTGGCGAAAAAACGGTTGCTCGTTTTACAAATCGTCTTGCACCTGTCATGGCTCATGAAATTGGTCATGTTCTTGACTCTCAACAGGGACGTGGTTCAAAGTTTCAAACCGAGATGCCAGCCCATGTTCTTGAACAAGCCACAAGAGAAGCAATACATGGTAGGAGAGGATATGAACAACAGTCTATCATTCCAAAGGCACGACAACTCGCCCAAGATCGTTTTTACGATCAAGGTTCCAACGACTTCATTTTGCCGCAAGACGACCCAAATTACGAATATGACATCACAGATGATTTAATCGTAGCATCAACCGAACCATTCAAAGTCGCATGGGATTCAATCAGCAAAGGTCGCTTTCACGGCTACACCCAATCCAACATCAGCAACAGACCATACCGACAGGCTGAACACCGAGTCTGGGACATCTCACGTAAAGTCAAGCGAGAACGCACAAAGAGGCGTTATGCTCGCAATAAGAGCAGGGGGACGATTCGCCCCGCCATGCGTCGTCAATTAGGCGCAGGTGGCAAAAGAGCAAGCACTAAGAGGTGAGGCTTGATATGATCTTTGATGCTGCATGGGATTTGATGAAGGCCGATATTTTTCATGAGGGCATCCCCTACCATGACATGGATAACTTGTTGGAAACCCTTTTCCCGCAACTCAAAAATTACGGGAAGGGACAAACGAAGAAGGAACGGGCTGAATCAAAGAAATTGTCCCCCTTCCCGTTCCCTTACAAAAGCGGGAGTTATCAAAATAAGTCTTGGAAAGGCATGAGAGATCGGGGATTGAGCGATTTTATCACACAGAACCCTGGTTTCAATTCAAGTTCGCAAATGCTTCCATCAATGTTCCCTTGGGTTGGAGGAAAAACACAGATTCAGCCTTACATGAGAGGGCTTGCTGATTTTTTCCCTGAAGCCCGACCTGCTGAATTGTATGGTGGAAGTGCTTCAACTATCCTCGGACTGAATAGAGGCACAGGATTTTATGCAGACATAAATCCAGACAACACCAATGCTTTTCAGCATTTGAAAGACGGATTGGGTGTTGTTGAAATCCCAAGAACAAGAGAACGAATGAATGAAATGATTGAACGTATGAATGATTTGCGCTATCGAAGAGATGTGAAAAATGAGTCGTTGTCAAGTGATGAATTGTCCGAACTTGCTCAACTTTACATTGGTTCAAACCATCAAGCATTTGGAAACCTGAAATATCCAAGCAAAACGAAACGTGCAGATTATCCCGAATGGTATTCTGGTTCGGGATATACCGAAGGGCCGATATTGAATAGCGGTTGGCGAAAACAACCATCAAGAGTTATGCCGTATGACGTTGGAGGAATTGACATGAGCGCATACCCAGAAAGACTCCGAGAAGTGGAAGTTCACACGGGCGATTTGCGAGATACCTCAAAACTTCTCCAAGGCGATGAGTTCCTTTACCTTGACCCGCAATACGTGGATCGTGTTCACCAATATGGCGGTTCCGACGAACAGTTGTCAGGGGGCGGCTATGACCAACTGCAAAGGGACACCGTGAAAATCGGTGCAAAGCATGACGGACCTGTTGTTTATTCAAATTATTTGATTGGGGCAAAACATGGAGTTCCAAATGAGGATTTGGTTTCCGATTTATTGGACAATGATTTTGATTTGCACACGTGGGTTCGGAAACCAAAATCAACCAACATGCCTGTTGTTGAAATGCTCGGCCTTCGGAACTTCCCTGAAAATGTCCAAAGGGCGAAAAGCCTTAGAAAAACCCTAATGGATTTCTAAACGTGTTGAGCGTGGGTGTAGGTGATAACGGCTTGCGTAGCCGTTGCGAAACCTGCTGGTAGGGTGGCTGGATCGTTCAATGTCAAATCACCAGCATTGACGGTGTAGTGAAGCGTTTCAATCAGCGTCCCCAAAAAAGCGTTGCCAACGCCATAAACGTCCACATTAACCAAATGAGTTGCCCCGTCCTCTTCGCTTTGCAGGGGCTTGTAAAGGAGGCCAGCAGGGGCAGCAATTCCAAAGTTTAGGACTGTTGGCCCGACGTAAGGGATTGAAGGTGTCTTTGATGTCCGATGAATAGGGGTGATTTGATACGCACCACCCCCGCCAGCCGTGATTCCCAAGCCTTGGTCGGATTGAAAGAATAAGTGCGTTTGACCTGTTCCTTGGGGAAAATCGGTGAAGCCGCTTGGATCACGTGCATAGAGGACGCCAAGTTCGGTGATAGGAAGGTCGGCGGCGTTAAATCCTGAAACAAAGTCGTTGCGAAGGTTTTCCTCCGTCCCATCGCTATGCTCGATTGCCGACAATGCAACAGGCCCAGGTCGGTGAAACACCCTCTTATCCTCTATGGCGAGGATAACGGGGTTTGAAGCCCCTTTGCCCACCCGAACTGCGGCAAGCACCGTGTTCTGCAAGACAAGGTGGTTTGAAGGCGATTGTGGGTATAGTCCTGTGGAGGTATCAACGTATGAACCATAAACAAAGCCAACGTTGTTGGGCAAGCGAGGATCAACATAAACCAAAAGGATTGCTTCGTCGTTTGGGTTTGTCCCATTTGGGATTGCCGAAGCATGGTATGATGAATAATAATTGGTCGTTGCTGCAATATCAAGGACTGATGCTGAACCCACGTTGTAAAACATGCCGTCCAATTGGACAACGCCAGCGTCCACATAGAGTTCCTTGGTGCTTCCAATCGTCCCGTTTGGTCGAACACAACAGTTGCCGCTAACAGGGTTGTTCCTGTCGGATTCGTCGTATCGGTTGAGGGTGATCGGGATAACGCCATTGCCGTTGCCACGCTCAACCCAATTGGTTAAGGATGGACTGGTTAGAACGTCCGTATCACGTAGCCCATCATTTTGATAGGTTGATGATGAGGTCTTTTCATGACCCTCGGACAGATTGGTGTTCGGCAATCAAACACCTCAGCAGTTCCAACGCTTCAACGCTGCACCCTTCGGTGTCAATTTACCGCCTTTGCTGGTCGGTCCTTTCACCCCGCCCATCCGAGCGCAAAACGACTTTCGACGCTTTGCTTTCTTTGAGCCTGGTTTGAGAGTTGATGGTTTTTCGGTGACAGGGGGTTTGAGGTTTGAGCCTTGTTCACGCTTGAACTTAGCACGTCCTTTGGCGTTCAATCCTCCCTTCTTGCTATGGCGGTTTGGATTGTAGCCGTGGAATGGTTTTGAGGATTTTTTGCCCTTAAGCAAGGCTTCAACCAACAATGGTTCGTCCCATGAATTGACGTATGGATCTCCTTTCTTGAAAGGGCGGTTCTTCCATTGCGAAGGTTTGGTCGCTCGGAACGTTCCGTATGGCGTTGATTGGAAGCCGCAGGTTTCGCACTTGGGCGTCTTGCCCTTTCCGTTGCACGTCCCGCACACGTGTTTTCCTGCCTTAGCGTCTGGCGATGGATTCTTTTCACGTCCAATGACGGCCTTTGCCAGCAAGTTGCAGGTAGCACAATCACACGTCATTTTTGCTCACCAACACGGGTTTTGGTTTCCGCCAGATGTATTCGCACAAAGGACATTCCCATAAAAACATTCTATCACGACTACCCGCATAGAAACCATTTATTCGAATGGCTAAAACGTCCGTATCGCAGCCAACGCACGTTTGCATGACCTTATCCCGATACGCTCTCATCATCTCACCAATTGAACGCAATGAAAGCATTCCTTCCATCCATAAGGCGGTCTGCGTCGGGTGAATCCGTCAGTTTTTGGAGGCGACGTTGAGCCGTTTTGACGCTCACGCCTTGATCAACGGCATACACCTTCTCAATCTCCTTCTTCTTAACGCATTCACGCTTGGATCGGGAATGAGCCAACTTTTGACACTTGTTGTAAGCAACCTTCCATTCGTGCAAGGAAGCATCTCGCTTTTTCTTTGCCTTGAAATCCTGCTTCTGTTCAAGCCAGATAACCAAGTTGTGAAGGTTGTCGTAAATGATTTCAGTCGCCATCATTATGTGGTCTGCCGTAATAACAGGCGAACCCATGATGGTTGCGATGATGTTTCCAAAAGTGATGGTGTAGTTCTCGATGTTGGGGATGAAGGACGTTGCCGTTTCACGCACGTTTGCGTCATGGATTTGATTCACCAGTTCGTAATAGTCGGTGGTTGCATTTAGCAGCGCAGCGTGGTATGATTCATCCACCGTGAAAATGTCATAGCAATGCTTGTTAGCGATCATGTCCCTTTGCATATCGTCCATTTCATCCCATTCCTCTTCGCTCATCCCTGCCGCTTTGAGCAACCGTTTCTTGATTTCGTCCCGCTTTTCAAGGATGAAAGCCGCCAACGCATCATACCCCCAGACCTTATCGGGAACAGGGATATACGTTCCTTGAAGGCGGTGTTCGCTGGTGGTTTGACGTTGCTCTTGGCTCACGTCATTTTGATACAGGAACACACGCTGGAAAAATCCCTTCTCCAAGACATGGTGCATAATGTCCTTGGGCGGAAAGGTGGTCGCCCAAATTGAAACGCCAGAAACCACTTGAATGTCTGCGCCTTTCAACACCTTCGCCAAGTTGTTTGTCGCCGATCCTATCGAGGCCATAGCCTCTTGAAGATACAGGATTTTTTCGGAGAAGTAGGATTTCTTGTCGTCAAGAAGGACGCTGGCCTCGTCAAAGAGCAGGGTCTTGTAGCCATTCAACAGACCCTTCGTGACCACATAATTCACTTTGCCTGTCGGCTTGCCGCTTTCATCGTATTCTGGTTCAGCATCAACGTGGCCGAGCAATCCAGCGTCCGAACCTGATGTGAACTTCGCACTTTCAACACCGCAAGCATCCAACAATTGCTTGGTGAACTCATACGCTGCCGACTTACCCGTTCTTGATTGTTGAATCCAATAGACGTGAACCCTGGTGTCAAGGTGCGTTCCGTGGATTGGGACACGGACATAAGGGGCAATCACTTGACCGACGACATAGAAAAGGGAGAGCATACCTGCGAACTCGTTGAAGAATGAAACCGTGTTGAAACGTTCAATGTATTCTTTGATAAACTTTGAGCCTTCGTATGGCGTTTTAACCAACGTATAGTCAAACCATTTGCGATCCCCTGAGTCTGATGATGGCTTCATTAACACGTGCGTTCCTCCTGTTCATGGTTGGGCATTCCCGTCCACCGCATGTAGGGTATTTCAAGCCTCCCCACATCAAGCCCTCGACATTTTGACTTTCTCTTGCACAATTGGTTGTTCGGAGTTGAATGCCTTGACAATGCGCTCGGCTCGGACTTTGCCGATGCCCTCCACCGCTTGGAGTTCCTTTGCCGTCAATCCTGAAATCTCAACGATTGAACCATGCAGGTCAAGCAAACGCTTGGCGATGGCGAGGCTACAACCAGCCCCCTGCAAAATGTCAATTCTCATGTCCTCGGTTGCCGTCTTTCGAAGCAGACGATAGGTGGAGGATGAGCCAAGCGTCCCATGCTTTTCAAATCGCTTGCAGATGAAACGTGCAGCCAATGATTTGTTGGGGAACGTCATAATTGAAATGTCGTAGTCGGTTGAAAACCTCGCCAGCGAACCTGTAAATGAACCAAACACCTTCGCATAAGGGATTTTCTTTCCTCGCTTCTTTCCGTTGGCGATATGCTGGTCAAGTGTTCCATGAATTATGAGAATCGCTGAATTGTAGTTGTCCTCAAGGTTTTGCAGTTGCCGTTCCAAATGCCCTGAATAAAGACTGGATAGGTAATCGTCAATTGATTTTGCCTCAATCCCAACATCAGCAAAGCAATAATCGGTGATGAGCGTTTGCCGCATTTGAAAGTTCAATTTGTTTTTCTCGCAGTATTTGATAACCAACTGCTCAAGCCCTGAACGCTCTCGGTTGTCAATAAAGAGGATCCGTTGATCGGTCATGCAGTAGCCTCCAACACTTCCAATGTGATTTCTTCCTCATGATTCTCACGGTCATAGAGATAAACGGTGTTTTCTTCTTCATTAACCTCGCCAACTTCCCATAGATAACCTTTGATGTTCACAAACACTTGAAGTTCACAACCACATTGGTTGCAGAAAATAGTGAGTTTAGCAGCATGTCGGTTTTGCTTACCGACCTCCCAACGGTGGCTATCCCACCCGCCTTCACAATTCGTTTCCGTCATTTCCAACCACCTGTTGAGCCAACGTAAGACTGTTCAGCATATCCACGACCAAGTTCGCCCAATTTGGGTCTTGGGTCACGGCAACCATGTTGTCCTTTTGACAAATCTCAATGAAGCCAGATTGATTGGATCGGCGGAACGACCAATCCAACACTTCTGGTGGTGCTTCGCCCTTATGGTGGGCTTGCAGCATTTCTTCGGCTTTCTTTCTTCGGATTTCATCAAGTTCTTCTTTTTCGTCTGTCATGTAATCACCATCCATCAAACAACGTCTTTTGTTTCCTTTGTTCGATAATCAGTTCTTGCTTTTCTTCCACCCAATGTGAAATCCTATGATTTGCGATTTGAATGTATTCATCATTCATTTCAATTCCAATGAAATTGAAGCCCTCTTGGGTTGCAGCAATACCAGTTGTTCCACTTCCCATAAACGGATCAAGAACGATTCCGTTTGGGGGGGTGATAAGTCGGCACAGGTATTTCATCAAGTCCACGGGCTTAACAGTTGGGTGTGGGTTCTTCATAGGGATTCGGTTCGCAGGGTTGCGCCCGTTGTTGATGAGTCCTTCCTCACTATGAAAGCCGCCGTAGTCAATGCGCTCAACATCAGCGAGGTGTTCAAGCCCTGCGTTCCTTTCTTGTTGGCTCGTTTTAGCACAGTAAAAGAATCGTGCGTTTTCGTTGGGGAATAGACCCACGACTTCATCCGAGCCATCGTGGATAAAATTAGCGGGGAATCGTCCAGCGTCATGTCTTTTTCCTTCGCCAACATTATAGATCGACCCCTTGCTCTTTCCTTCGCCCCATGCGCCTTCTTTCCCACTATGCGGCACACGGCAACCGTCAATGTTCAAGCCACCCGTCCCATGCTTAAGCACATTCTCAACGATAGTGCCGATAAGGGGCTTACGGGCAACCACGATAGGCTCATGGGCGGGTTTTAGGGCTGAACCCCAACCGACCCATTCCTCGGCCTTTTGGCCTATGTTGTGCGACTTCGGGAAGCCCGTTGAATACACCCACATGATTTGATCACGGATGCAAAAACCTGCATCCTCAATGTTCACCGCCATGCGGTGATAGGTGCGTGAACCAGCAAAGGATAACAGGTGTCCACCTGGTTTGAGGACTCTAAGGGCTTCACGCCATATCTCAACAGAAGGGACTTCGTAATCCCACTTTTTGCCCATGAATGACAAACCATAAGGGGGATCGGTGATAATTGCCTCAACCGAGTTATCATCCATCTCTTTCATTTTGATTGAACAATCGCCATGCAACAATTTGTATTTCATGCCGTTGCCCCCTTCTCGTCGTAATACGGGCATTTCCCGACACACAATCCCTCATGGTAAATGGTCGGGCAGGTCGGTGTAAGGTAATACCTCTCAACGCCATGCGTGAGGTATTTCATCGTTTCAGTTGGTGAATAATCCGCCCATTCCAACGAGCGTATGAATGCGTGAGTCAATGACAACACCTCATGGTTTGGGACTGTGGCCTCCCTCGCAGGTCGAGCGAAGTTGCGAAAGTAGTCCATTAGATACATCATCAAATAGGATCGGGGTTTGTGTGGAGGGTTGCTTCCCTTCTCACATGCAGCCTGAGCCAAGCAGGGCAACATGGGAATGTTGTTGATGCGTTCAATGTCAATGTCAATGTTCTCCATTTCAAATGACCTCGTTTCCTCGTTGTAGCGGCTCTTGAACATATCAACAGAACTGCGCTCAACGATTTCAAGAGGCATCCCGCTTATTCCGTAAAGGTGCATTCCTGGTTTGGGTTCTTTGGCCTTCTCAACGATGAAATCCCATCCAGCCTCTAAATCCTCATGCTTGACAGGAATGCCCCAGATTTGACGTTTGAAGTTGAACGTGTTAGGGATGCGAATGTGGCGATCAGGTCTAAACGAAACCACGGGGTCAAGGGTCTTGAGGTTGAAACGCTTAACCCATCCATTGACTTTCATGCGTCCTGAGAACAGGAGGTCGGCCATCTTTTCAGGGGGCAGCACGTATTCGTTGTCAAGTTTCGTCCAAATGTGAAAACCCCCGCCTGTGAACCACACGGCATGGCGATGAGAGTCTTGGTCAAGGTGTCGTGAAAGACTCAACACCTCATCACAACACCTGCTCTTTGCCTCGGATTCCTCCATGTCGTGAACACGTATTCCTTGGTCGGCATCAAAATCCATGACAAAATGAGGAACAATGGCCGTGTTGTATTCACAACGGTTGCCCTTCGGCTTCAATCCCCTGAATCCATAGACGGTGGTTGTGAGGTTGCCTTTGCCGTTGGTGGTTTCGATGTAGTGTTCCAACTGCTTTCGATTGTGAATCACTTTACGTGTCCTCATGTCAATTTCACGTGGAAAATGATTGAAGAGGGCCATAGATTCATCCCCACAAAGTCATTTGCTTGGTCGTCTTTGACTTCTCCCGCTTTGGGAGGTCTGCCGCATCCAGCATATCAATCCTCATGCCGATCCACCGCATGACAGGAACGGCCATTGAGTTGCCCAACGCTTTGTAGCGGTGAGATGAGGGGCATTCCTGTGCAGGTCTGCCCTTCCAAGGTATCTGGGTGTAGTTGTCGGGGAAGCCCTGCAAACGCTCGCATTCAATGGGGGTGAGGCGACGGACAATGTGTTCGCTTGGAATGCTCACGGCCATGCCCCCTCCCTCAGCACGTAGCGTTGGGAAGTGTCTTGTTGATGGCTGGCAATCCAAGCCCTGCGTGTGGGAGAATCCTATTTCTTTCACCAACGGCAAATTGTTCCCGCCAGTTCCGCTTCTTGCGTGAAGTGTTGGGGCTATCTCAACTTTCTTGATTCTGGAGTCTTGAGGGTGGTTTTCAAAAACCTCTATTCCTCTTCCCAATTCCCCGCCTTCGCTTCCAACGCTGCCTTGAGAGAAGAGGGAAGAACCTTGCCTCTTCGTTTTGCTCGACGCAAGATTCCCGCACAGGCTTTCTTTGTCAAATAGAACTGCTGCGGCACTTCGCCAATCGCCATCAGCACACCCGACAACAAAGACTCTTCGCCTTCGTTGGGGAACTCCGAAGTATTGAGCGTCAAGAACTCGGTAGGCGAACCCATACCCGAGTTTGACCATTTCCCCGAGGAAGGTGGCGAAATCGTGTCCTTCGTTAGACGACAGAAGGCCTGGGACGTTTTCATAGATGAACCACTTCGGCTGAACGTCCCTAATAATTCGTAAGTAGTGGAGGGCCAAGTTGCCACGTGGATCATCCATTCCAAGTCGCTTTCCTGCATGGGAAAAAGACTGGCATGGGCTTCCTCCGACGATGAGATCGGCTTTTCCTCGGTATTGCGTCCAGTCATGTTTCAGCACATCTCCTGCATTTGGAACGTGAGGATAATGATGTTTGAGAACGGCTGAGGGGAAGTCGTCAAAGTCGGCAAAGACGACGGGGTTCCATCCCATGTCATGCCAACCAACGGTTGCTGCCTCGATTCCGCTAAATAGGCTAATGTATCGCACATCAATTCGCCTCCCTCTTTGGCCTCAGTTCGTGAGGCATCATGTGTCGCTCGTATTTGGGGCAGAAACCTTTGATGGCGCACCACGGCTCACAGAAGAAACGTTCCGAGCCAGAAGGCTTGGTGGCGAACATTTTACCGTCATTGTCGCCTTTGTAGCGAAGGTGTGCTGATGCAAGGGCTTTGAGGTCGGTAAGCATGTCCATTATCACGTCGGCCTTTACATGTTCGACGTGTCGGTAAATCTCGTTTGGGTTGTCCTCATGGCCTTTGGTGTGATCCCAACCCCAATAGGACACCGTTATGCCCCCAAAGTCGGTCTGCGATGATTTCTTGAGCATGTAGGCATAAAACGCCATTTCCTTAGCCATGCTTTCGTATTTGGTTTTCTTGTCCTTCCACATACCCGTCTTGAGTTCATGAACGTGATAATTGCCTTCGTTGTCCATGAATAGGCGGTCAATGAAACCATTTAGGTGAACCTTGACTTTTGTTCCGTTAATGTCAAGTTCAACGATTGCATCAACGCCCAACTCATTTCCAACAGGCTTGAATGCGTCTGGCGAGCAGGTCATGAAACGACGTGCCTCAGCCACCATCAAACGTCCAAGGTGTTGTGGCTCGTCCAACGTGTATTCGTTGTCTGTCGGTTTGGCGTATTCATCATCCCAACCCTTCTTGATTTGTGCGGGGGGAATGAGCGAAAGGAAATATGATTTGACGGCATCATATCCTCCTTCATCACGCAACTTCGCTGCGTGTTCAACGTCAAGGCTACGATCCATGATGAACTCGTAAGCATCGTGAACGTTTGTCCCTCGAATCATGTTGTCATTCTCAGGCTCTTTGACACCGATAACATATTTGATGAAGTATTGTTGCTCGCAGGTTTGAAAAGCCCCAAGAGATGACTTGCTCACACGAAGGACTTTATCATCAGCCATCCCTGGATGCCATGCGTATGTTGAATGCAGGTTTCCACTTACGGGAACTGGGCGAGGATATGGTGGTTTAATTTTCATTCATCTCCCTCCTGAAAAAGAGTCGTTTGTTTTGCCGAGGGGTGGTTTGCTTTATTGCCTTTCACTTCAAGTGTCACGATTGTATCATTATGGTTGCCACCGTGACATACGAGTAATATGCGCTCTATTTTGAAACCAAGTGTCAAACCAACACCGCAGGTATTCCATCCAAATGATATGACCTTGCCACCAGGTTTGACTATTCTGGCAATTTCTTTTTTCCAATTCGACCAAACCGAACTTTTGGTATCATGGAGAGGTATTCCTATTTCATCATACATCTCTTTAATTTGGCGTGGGGAATAGGGAGGATCAAAAAGAACCCCGTCAAGAGAATTGTCGTCAAAAGTTTTCAAAAAATCTAATGCTTCCATGTTGTCTTTGGCTTTTGTATTGGGGTTAAGGTCGTTTGTGTATTTTGCTAAATCTGTATCTCTTGCGAATGGATCGGCCCATTCAGCCCCTTTGATTTCTTCCTCTAAAAATAATTTTATTGGCTGTATTGAAAATGTAAGTGCATTTGGCATTGCCCAACTTCTATCAATCATCATCAAAAGACCCCCCTACAATATCGCAAGAAACATCATCATCTGGTTCAATCAAAACCTCATCAGCCGTTGGCTCAAGGTCAATGAACTTCGCATCAATGAGTTCAGGTGCGTTTTCAATGTTGAAATCCTCTAACTTCAATTGACCGAGAGCAGTAAAAGAAACCGCTTTGCATGATTTACAATCGAACTTTCCTTTCTTTGATGGGGGTTTGTAGCCTTGCTTGAATCGTTCTTCCAATTCTTCAAGCAAATAACCATCCTTTCCAGGCTTCATGGATCGGAGGCCGTGATTGCTCACCTTCACGCTCTCCTTATCCCAATGCTTGGCAATCTCCCAAAACTCAGGATAGCCACGCCACAGATTCCACCATGAATCAAGCGGTTGTTTGATGCAATGAAAGCACCCCAAGCGGTCAAAGTGAACGTAAAGTTCGTTCACCATTTCGAGTCCATCGAGGTATTTGATGCAATCATCCTCCGACCATCCCCATTCAACCAATGGGTATCGGTTCTTTGCGTTCCGAGGGTCGTCCTTCTTTCCGACACGGTGGGCTTCGTCGGCAGCGATGCCAATGTAAGCAATGTCGGCTTCCTCAGCAACCTTCTGCAATGGCTGAACCTTTGCTTCTCTCGCCCAATAGCAAGGATATGCTCGGAGAGGTGCGCCACGTTGCTTTCCTTTGTTTGCACCACGCTGCATGACCCCATAGAACCAATCATCCCATGATCGGGGAGAACCGACCATCTCAAGTTCAAGGTTCTTTTCTGGATATTTTGTGTTGATGTATTTCATGACGTTGTTCATGTATTCCAACAATTCAGGGAACTCAAATCCTGTATCGGCAAACACAATGCGATTGACAGGCATGGATGGGTCGTCAAGTTCGAGCAAGCGAAGAAGCATAGCGGTGCTATCCTTCCCACCCGAAAAACAAACCAAGCCGACTTTCTCTTCCATGTTCAACCCTCTTTGTCAATGATGATTTGAACTTTCGCCGTTCCATGACTCCCGCAGTTGTAGCAATATGCCTTGAGAACCAAACCGTGTTCAGGGTGTCGTTGAACCTGCGTGTCAAGAACACGCCAAATGTGTTTGCACCCTTGGCCGTATTTCTCGTCCTTTGGGAAGCCGTATTCGCTCACGCTGAATCCTCTTCCTCTTGAACCAGTTCGTGAACGTCGTCGGGATGCTCAAAAGAACCATCACGTAGTCCTTTGTAGCCAAACCATTGACCGTCTGTTCCGACCTGCTGCTCAAAGAGAATGACTGGCTCAGGGAGGCGAAGGGAAGTCCTGTCGAACTTCAACTGTGCCTTTGAAACGACCTTGCCCGTAAGCCCACCGATCTCATCACGTTCTTCCTCAAGGGTAATCTCAATCAGTTGTTCAAGATCACGCTCGGTGTCCTTCATCCATGCTGGAACATCAGCACCCATGATTTCGTTCCCGTTGGAGTCGTAGGACGGCTTAACGCCCGTGATAACATAGACGTGAACGTTCAATCGAGCCAACTCTTGGAAGGCGTTCATGGCGGCTTGGTATCGGTTCTTTCGGAACTCCCAATTGAAACGACCAATGCGGGTGGTGGTTTTCTTGCCTGAAACGTCCACGGCATCGTCGCCCAAGTCCAAGTCCTCAATTTTCATGGCGGTTCCACAGACATGCAACCAATGGTCCATCCCATCAAAAATGAAGGTCTTAAGGTATGGGTTCGGCAACTTGCCGTGGAGTTTGAAGTATTCGTCTTGGGCCTCAGCGACCTCAAGAGCATACAACAGGTCGTCCATCGCCTTGTTGAAGGTTTCAGGGTAGTTGAATGGGACACGACTTCTTGACTGGCGGTTCAAGACCCACGGATTGAGAATGACAATCCCTGGCTTGTCTTGGTGGTGCGCTGCGACGGTTGAATCCGAACCGCCGTCAAAGTCGGCAACGAAAATCATTGCACCGTTGGCGACCTCTTCATCGGTGCGAGAATCGAGCAACATACCCGACTTCCCGCCCTTGCGACCACCAGAAACGCCACAAATGACCTTCTTACCCTTGCGAACATGGGTGGATCGGGCGACGGCAACACGCTTGGCGGCAGGGTTGGCTGATTGAGGCAGCGTCCACGCACCGCTTGGTGCTGGTGCTGGTTCTTCCTGTGGCGATGGTTCTTCATCAACCAACGCCTCAATGGGGAAATCATCAGCAGCGAATCCAGAAACCATTCCCGATTGCCTCTCTTCAACGGAGGGCAGGGATTGGTTCACCACAGGGGCTTGAGCCACGTCAGCCGTGGAGGGGAGGCTGGTTGCCTCAGCCTTCACCTGCTGAGAGGGTTCTTTGTTCGTATCAACGGGCTTCCAGTTGTCCAAAAATCCTGTTCCTGTCATGGTTCATTCACCTCAAAAGTTGTCCGTGTGGGAAACGTCGTTGGCGTCGGCAGGGGCGACCTTCGCAACAATCGAGCGAAGGGGCATTGCATACACGCCCTTTGCGTCCAAGTTGATGTTGATGCCGCCGTCTGTTCCTTGCCACGTGCGAGAGCGCACAATGACCCACAGGCGACTCCCTGATGCGTAGTCCTTCCAGCCATCGGCCTTCTTGACTTGGAATGCGTGTTGCTTCTCCACAAGGTAGCGGGAAACGTCAATCCACAGGTTAGCATTCGCATCCTCTCGTCGCAGACTGTTGGACGTGAGGGTAATTGAATGCTTGAAGCCGCCATCGGTGTATAGGTTCTCTTTTCCTGCGTGGTCGATGTAGTCCACCGTCCCAGAAATGGCGAAGAGAGGCCCAAAGTCCCGACCAGACGAGAGAATCTTGCGGTTCTCCATGTGATAGTCAAAGACCTCGGCCAAATCAACAGAAGGCATGAAGTTGGCGATGAACTGGTCGGGGGAGAACAGTTGGGTGACACGTGGGAGGATTTCATCGTCCACCCACCCCAAACCGTAGTCTGGGTCAATGTCAAGAGCGACGAGTTGGTTCTCGTCTGGCTCATCCGATCCTGCTGGCTTCCACGCCTTCTCCATCTCGGCCTTGAAGGTGATGGGGCGCAGCATTTGGAGTTCAACCTCAGCCGCACCAAACGAACATTCGAGGGTCATTGGGGGCAATGCACCTTCGTTGAGGAACTTCTCTTGGGTGTTGCCGATGAAAAGCCACTTTCGCTTCACCATGAAGGCTCGCTTGGGTGAACGGTTGTCGTCCTTGAGCAAACAGATGTGCGATGCGCCGTTGTTGATGGCGATAACCCATTGAGGGGTCTTGCCGTCCGTTTCGGACTCCTTGTAAAGCAGGGAGTCGTCTGCGCTCTTGACAACCCATTCGCCGTTCTCCTTGACCACACGACCAATGCCGATGGTTTTCTCGCCTTGACGGATGCCGTAGCGCAGGGCTTGGCCGAGGTTCACTTCGGCTGCTTCAATGGCGGTATCACGCTGGCGTTGCATCATGTCCCGTGTCCCATCGTAGGCCACGACCATGCCGACCCATGTTTCGCCCTTGCCGCCAGAACCCTTTCGTCGGACGGAGTTCACTTCAAATGCAGACGAGAAGAAGTCCAAGTCCTCGGCTTCGAGGTTGCCGATGCTTTGTCCAGCCTGATTCCAAATCTCAGGGTAGTTCTCCTTCACGAAGTCAGCAAAGGCCGACACCGTTTCATCTTCATTCCAGTTTTTGTTTTCCATAATTCGCTTCAATGCTTCGTTCATCATGTTTGCTCACCTTTGCGGGATTCATCCGAAGGGGATTGGCTATTTAATGCCTCACTATGCTTCTCAATTTGAGCAAGTGATTCCTGCACTTCGTCGTAATCAAGGGGTTGAGGGAGAACACCATTAAGCCTCGCCACCATTTTCAGTCCATGCGACTTCACGCTCAAATTGAAGAAACGCTGGAATGCGTGGGTTAATTTGGCTATGTCCTCGGTTTTCACGTAGGTTTGTTTCCACGTCAAGCCTAACTGATTCAACGTTGCATCAATCTCAGGTGTTCGCTTGGCGAACCAAATGATCGGGCGGATTTCATAACCACAACTGAACTTGGTTGAAAGCCGACAACGGATTTCCCCACGTATCAGCATGGCCGATTGCATGGTGCGGATCAAATCATTTTCCGATAGAACCACGCTATCGGTGCGATTATCGCCACCAGCAATAGAAGAACCAGGCTGATTGTTGATATTGAAAACATCACCAACGTTAGCCTCATCCATCCTTCAATTCCCTCCTTCTTCATGGCCCATTGAGTCCACGAAGTCCATGTCTTTGTCAATATCTGCATATTCATCATCCCATCTTTTTGTCAAGGCTTCGATTTCGTCAATGCTAACACAATCATTGCGCCCCGCACGACTCGCCACGCTTTCAATCACGCCTTGAATGTAAGCCCCATAATCCCCCCAACCAGATGAAATCACATGGACATTGACAAAAACCGAGGTGTTCATTGACACCTCTTCACCCTCAACGATTTTGTGTGGATTGACAAAACGCATGAGGGACAAACGAGGGTCAATGTCCACCAGCCCCACTTCGTAAAACGAATCGCCATCCCTAACTGCAACACGCCATTTTGATAATTTGGGGCGGGACTGTGGGGTTTCTTTGACATAGACCCCGCCAACCACCTTGAAAACAGATTTGTGCGTTTCATGGACGTTCATCAGCACCGATTCATAGACTGAACTCTCGTAAGTGAGGATGCCGTTTGCATTCCAAAGGACGGTTGGTTGTTTTGTCCCAACGTGTTCAAGGTAATACGCTGCCTCATCAATCATTTTCATTGGTTTCAACAACCACTTAGGGCAACCGATCTCAACACGTCGCTTCTCAAAGGGCATCGTTTCAACCGATGGTGTAAGCAAATCAAGGAACATCAGTTCAACGTCCCTTCCGCTTGCGTATTCGATGAGGTAAATGCCCTCCTTGATACGTGCAGCCTCCATCAATTTGTATGTTGATTCCTCCACATCAACAACAATTCCAGCCGCATTGAACATGCGAACATCGTCTTTGAGAACATGCAGGGTCATTCTTTCCCCTTCTGGGATTTCAAGAAGGGAACGTCCGAAAGGCACGTCTTGGATTTTGACAATTGTTGGCGAGGGGATCACAATAGGCATCCCAATTGCTGGCCTCAACACATCATGGATGCTCTCTTGGCGTGATAGCCTATCGCATACCTTTTCTAAGCCAATCAGGAATGAGGCTTTTCGCACATGTCGCATGAGTTCACCATTAGCGTGAGCAAGTGCTTTTGTTATGTCATGCCTGTTGATTGGGCCTTGGTGATTGCTCAGTCGCAAGAAGAAAACCGCCATGTCCTGAGAGGCCACACGTGAAAACAAGGGACGAATCAAAATCGCTCGACGCTCATTGCATTCCATCGTTTCAAGCACGTTTCTTGTGGCCTCAAACATTCTGTCAATTGTCGCAACGGTTTTGTTCGCCCTTGACAGGTTCGCCAGCATTGTGATGGGGTTTGAAAAATCGGGCATCTCTTCTGGATAAAGATCGGTAAGGTGGAAGAAAATCTCCCTCAAGTCCTCGTCGGAGAGCCTATGTGTTGATGAGGGGGCATGGGAGAGGTATGCGACTTTCCATTGGCTCAACGGGGACATCAAAAGCATGTTCTTGATGATTTTTGATTTGTCCTTGGGCATGGCTTTGCAGACCCGCATGGATTCAGCAAAGATGCGGTAGTTCACACCATCACCTATTCAAGAAATCCTCAAGCAATTGCTCATCAGGGATTTGTTCAAGAACGACTTTCTTTGCCCATTCCGTTTCAATCCATTTTGTGCTTTCCTTCCGCCGATCCTGATTGAATGGTTTGGTGCGACGTTGAATCACGCTTAGTGCTGCGTCGGCCATGTCAATGATAGAACGGCGATTCCCTGTCATGTGGGCGACCAAATAGACGCAATCAACAATCAATGATTTAGGGACTCTCGCTGCTTTCAATCGAGCCGCCCTCCAAATCTCAAAGGCAATGGGGACTATCTCTTCGGGTAAATCAAGTCGGGCAACCAGTTGTTCAATGGTTTCCCTGTGGTGTTCCTCCCAACGTTCAATCATCATCCATCACCACGATTTCATCTGGCTCATCTTCCCAAGCATCATCATCATGAATCACTTCAACCAATTTATCAAGAAGCAATCTCGCTTCATCTCTTGAAAGCATGAAACCCTGTTTTGTGTAGCCCGTATAGCCTCGGACAGATGGAATGACCCGATTCAAACGTAGGTTCAACACCCGTGAATTGTAGGCTTCGCTTGTCATAACGTGCAATTCAAACCCTGGGGTGAACGTTGTAGGGACTACACCAAACACCCTTGAATTGAAATCATTCTCGCCAGCCATCATTCTTCCTCTTGTTGAGCCAACCTGTTTTGATTCACCACATATCCCCGATCATCAACGACGACATGAACGCCATCAAGAACAGGCTCAACCGCATGTTCATCTCCACAACATGGGCAAGCGAGGTTGGGTTGGATTTTGACGTATTGCTGGCCTGTGTTAAGTTCTTCAACACGATAAACCGCACCGCAGCGATTCGCACAAACGGAAACCAGACCGACCAACTCATTTGGAATGTTGATTTCACCGTCGTTATCCGTCGCCAATATGACGCTTTCCGTGATAGTCCAGCCGATAGCATCAGCGAGCGTCATAATCCAATGATGGTTGTCAAACACCGATGAACCGAATTGGTTCTCTTGAGGCTTAGAGAAATGGATTTCACGCAGCGTCAATTCTTTCGGACCAGTTCGCACGTATGCGCCCACATTTGGTAGCGTCCAACGTCCTTCACCAACGGATAGTGAGTTCCACAGGTAATACGCCCATTCAACGTCTTTTTGGGTCGGCGTCGGCATTTCAACCATCGTAAATCCACCTCCTGCATTGAGAACACTTCTTGGTTTTCTTGTTTTGTCCTGAGAATACGTCAAAGCGTTCTCCACCATCAATCATGTTATCATTCCCGCAATCGGGGCATTTTTTCTGCTGATCGGGACTCGCCATCATTCTTCCTCCTTTGGTGCATTCTTGTAAGTGCATTGAAAGCAAAGACGGAACCCAGGTCGAAGCAAATTGTTGCATCCTCTCTTTGAGCAGGTCTGCCCCGTGAACCTCATTCTTCTTCACCCACAGGCACAAGTTGATGCTGGCGCACGTTGGCTTCGTGCATAGCGATGCCTTCCGATGGATGCCCAATCGTTGTTCGCTTCCAACGCCAAGGAATGTCGTTGTTCTGTTTCATGTAGTGGTTTTGGGACAGGTATTCCTCAACGTCTTTCAGCAAACCCTCTCCGATCTTGGCTGCTTCGTTAGGGCCAACCAAACAAACGCTCACCTTTCGCCATCCTGCTTTGTTCACAGGCGACACGCAGATTCTTGGCTCGCCCTCATGGACAAGCCACAAACCGTTCTCTTCATCATTCACAACGACCTTAAACGCTTCTTGCATTTCATTTCCTCCGTTTCAATCAGTTCTTTGATTTTGATAATTCGATTGTCAATTTCAAACAGGGCGTCAAATCGCTCAACACCTGTGAGTTCGTTGAACCTGTTGCTGCCGAGAAGCATTCCCCGATCCGCAAACAATTCAACAAGAATCTCCTGATGCGCTTTGATGAATGCCTCATGTTCTTGTTTGACCTCCACACGTCTTTCGGGATTCCCCTTACGGAATAGCCTCATTATCCTCTCCCAAAGGGGTTCGGCAATTAAAGCCTCACTCACCTTTCATCATATCATCGGTTGTAAGGGATATTCGGTGATAAGACGCATACCATCGCTGATATGAAATCCAACGTGCAATCAAATTGATTCGATTCTTGGGGTATTTGCTGCCGCAATAAGGGCAATAGCGGAAGCCATCAAGAACCCATGCAATATCAACAACATGGCCGCACTTCCAAACATGAGGTATTTTGGCTGAGGGTTTTCTTGGTCTTTCTTCTGGTATCTCAAGAACTGGAATCGGTGCTTGTGATACGTCCATGACCTCACGCCCAATCCTCGCCCAAGAATCCTGTTTCGGAGTTGTTTTCATCGAACTTTACAACAGGCAACGATTCACGTTTCTTCTGATCTTCCTCTTCCTCATCCCGCCCCCATTCACACGCTTCGCAAGCATCTCCGTTGATTGGTTTTCCATGCTTGTCATTGAGTTGTGGATGCCCACACCAAGGACAGGACGTAATCAAATCGCAATTGGCGAAGAAGGCTTCTGGCGACATGTCGTATGCTGAATCATCACTTCTCAGTTGGAAATGCTTCGGCCAGTCAATTGCCGACCACAGGATCGGCGTGGCCTCCCAACCTTGCCTCTCAAACAGTCCGAAGAAAGGCCAGCATTTGTCGTGGGTGGCGTCCATTATGTCAAAGTGCGTTGATACGTCGTCCTTGGAAATCCAGCCACGGAAGCCATCAGCGTCAATGTAGGCGATTGCACGTTCTTCATCAAGAGCATAGTTCGGCAAGTCAAGGTAAGGGATGAATGCGACAACTTCACCCTCTTTGGGTCGTGCCTCGAAAGAACCAACGAATGGTCGGCTCTCCCTGCACCGCATGAAGGACACCATGATAGGCGTCAAGGGTGCTTTGGGGAATCCGACCAACTCAGCCATCAGTCCACCACCAACGTTGGTAGCAGTTTAACCACGCTCTTTGCTGGACCCGTGAGAATCAAAAGTTCTTCCGCTTCTTCATCAAAGGCAATCTCCCATCGGGAGGTGTTGGTGAACTGCTGCTTGCCGTTCTCGTCCTCAAACCAACGTCTGGCGGGGATCATTCTCATCCACGAAGGCGGTTGCCCATAGACTGAATGAACCGTCGTCCAAACCTTGTTGGCCGTGGATCGGGACTTGGGCTTCTTCGTGAACGTGGTGATTTTCGGACCACCGTTCTGCTTTGGCCTCTTCATCTCAAAACCCCATTGCGTTGCCGAGGTCGTATTCATTCTCGGTGCGAATCTGTTCAGCCTCAGCCTCAAGTTCCATCTCAACCTCTTCATCGTGCGATGCCTTGAATCCATACCAGCCTTCCTCATGCACAGGGTTTCCTGTGTATTTAGCCCAACACTTCTCGGTGCAGAACAAACGCTCTCCTATGGTGGTGTTGGCGGTGAAGGTTGAAGGGGATGCACAATGCACACAACGTCCAGTCGCCTTCTCAATCGCAGCAACGGGCGTGTCAATGACTTCGGCCACAGGCTCAGGAGGGAAGTCGTAGGGGTCAGGGGCAGGTTCTTCCATCTCATCCACGGGTTCAGGCTCAGGGGCGTTGTTCACGTCGCTGGCCGTCCCGTCGTAAATCGAGTTCATCTGCGCTCGGACGGCTGATTCCTCAGCCCATGCTTCGTCCTCATCAAGACGAACCAAATGACAGTCGCCGCAGATGAAATCAGGGGCTTCCTTGGGAACGTCGTTGGGGGAGGTCAATGAGCCACAGTCTGGGCATGGACTCAACGATGGATCGGTGTTGTCAGCCGCTTTGAGCGAGGGGGCTTCTTCCTCAGCATCGCCCTCAATCGCCTCCAATTCTGCGGTGTAGGCATCCATCCGTTCAGCCATCTCTTCGGGGTGGGTGTTCCAATCCTTCTCCAAAAAACCAGCGACCATCTCAGCCGTTTCCTCAGCCGTGGGGTGGTGTTGGTCGGGGAAGGATTTGTCCATGACATAGAACCAAATGGGGCGACCACGTGCATAGCGTCCCGTAGGTGAACGCTCACATTCAATGCGGAGAATCCAGTCCTCGTTGATGTCCACGTCAAGGGCAACCCATCCTGGTGTGCCTTCATCAGCGTCCTTCAACGTGTGAAGCCCTTGCATGTGAACATACGCAGCCTCAGCCTCGAACTTGTCCAACGCTCGCTTGATGGTCTGCACATGACAACCTGCGACCTCAGCGACCTCATCAGCATTCCAACTCTCTTCACCCAACGCCTTGTTGTAGTGCATCAATTCGTGCTTGATCCAGTCGGTGGGGTTCTTCTTGAAGTTGTGTGGGTTTTCATCCACAGGTGGCGTTGGGTCGGCAACAACGGCCACCACTTCTTCGGCATCATCGGCAGGGGGAGTCGGTGTTTCTGCCTCTTCCAAAGCGTGAACAGGCTCGGTGTTGGAATGCGAATCCTCGCCAACCACCTGTTCCTCTTGGGGTGTGGAATGTGATGCGAGTCTGTCAGCCAAACCCATTACGAGATCGGCTTTGCTTGGCTCAGGCTCAGGTTCAACAACCTCGACGGCCTCAGCAACAGGCTCAAGTTCTTGGACAACCATCGTGAAGTTCGCCTTGGTGCTTGGCTTGGACTTGCTCACGAAAGTTCGCTTGAAGGAGTCCATGATTTCAGCAACGGCAATCGGGTTGTTGAACTCAGGCAATTTTTTCCTGTTGATTTTCAATTTGCCTTCGTCGTCAATCTCGGTTGCGTTGTTGAGAGCCGAGTTCATGCCGTTGGCGAAATAGCGAACAACGGTTTCATCACCCTCAAACGCTTCAATCATGCCGTCAATCCACATGCCCAGACACCATTCTTTGGGGATGGATGCTGGCGTGGCTTTGTCGCTCATCCCAACAGGAATTGAAATCATGGCTTTGTCCTCATCAACAGGAACAAAGGTGATGAGTTGGTTGCCGTTGCGGATTTGAATGTCGGACTGGTGGACTTCGGCTTGGGGTCGCTTCCCACGTTCCTTACGTTCCTCGGAGTTGAGGTAAATGCCGTTCTTCTCATGCCATTGTGCGAGAATGACCTCGCCAGCCATCTTCAAAACAGACCCCAAATCGGGACTCCATTCGTGGTTTTCTGCTTCTTCTTCCAAATCTTTTCTGCTCATGGTGTATCACTTGCCTTCTCACGGACAAGCAATCCACATGGGGCAGGGTATAAGAACATTCCTTACGATGCCGACCTTGAAGTTCTCAAGCGATAGGAGTTCGTGCTTTCATCAGCGAGTTCAGGGTGTGTGTTGAGAAGGCTCTTGTTCAAAGCCCACAATGAGATTTTGTAAGCGTAGCCATTTGTCCCCTCAAATCGAGGGGCGTTTTGATCCTCAACGCCAGCCATTTTCAAGAAGATCGGCTCTTTGCTGAGAACGTTCCCCAACACTTGCATGGTGATGCCGTGGTGGATTTTGAACTCGCTATCGTAATCGTTGAGGCGATCATAAATCTCAGCCGTGTCCATTTCACCGAACTTCTCCATCATTTTGATGATCTTCACCCGAACACGCTTGGTTTTCGCCATAGTTGCGAGTTGTGTCGCTTAGGTATAAACGCTCACATTGGAGGCATTGGCGGTTGCCCTGCTGAGGGGTTCATTCGGATAACATCGTCAATCCGAAGAACCATAATCGCAGCCTCCGTTGCTGAGGTGATGGCCTGAACATGAAGGGCTTTTGGCTCAAAAATACCCTGCTTCAAAGCGTCGTTAGGGTGGTCTTTCTGTTGAGGCTCAACGTCAATGAAATAGTTGTAGTCGGACTCAAGGCTTTGTTTGGTAAGAAGGATGAGTTCATCCACAGGGTCAAGCCCTGCGTTCTCAGCGATGGCTGATGGGATTTGTAGCAACGCCTCAGCGAAGGCATCAACCGCCATCTGCACACGTCCTTCTGGACGGCATCGAGTCTTGAGTTGGTTATACAGGAATGCTTGAGTTGCGCCCCCGCCCAACAACACGCCATCATCAACCTTCATCAGCCAAGCGACACCGATTGCATCTTCCAGCGCACGTTCCATTTCCTCAGCAACCTGTGGGGTCGCACCACAGGCGATAACAGTCTTGATTGGAGAGGTTGGCGACGTGATAAGGGCCAAATCGTAATCGAACTTGTCCGAAACATGGAAGGCGCATTCCCCCAATTCGCTCTCGCTAATGGGGTTAGAAAGGCTGGAAACAACACTTGCGCCTGAAATGCGGCTCGCTGCTTCAAGGTCAGACTTCTTGACAGAATGAATTGCGGAAATCCCATGCTTCTTGAGGAAATGCAGGGCGAGATCGTCAATCTTCTTTTGGGTCAAAACAACGTTTGCCCCAGATTGTTGAATCAATTCCACCATGTCCCGAATCGCATCCTCTTCTTGACGTAAGAACTCTTCGACCTGTGCAGGGTTGGTGATTTGAACCTGAGCATCAAGGTTGGTTTTCTTTGGCTCAATAGCGCAATCAAGGAGAAGAAGTCGTGTTTCCTGAATGGTTCGCTTCATCATCGGACTCGCTAAATCACGTTCAATGACAATCCCAGGTGCGGAATAGGTGTCCTCTTCGTTTGTCCCGCTTGCCGAAATGAAGCGAATGTCCTCAATGGACTCCACCGATCCAACGACGGACTGAGCCAATTGTGCTAATTGCCCCTGAATGCCCTCAGCCGCTTTGCCCGTCAAGGAACTGTAAGCCCCATAATACGACAGTTTGTTTGGCGGCAATCCTTTGCCGTCCCGCCCGAACTCGGCCACGATTTCATTTAGGATGAACTCGGCGTGGTGGCGCAATTCATCAACACAAAATGACTTGGCGATTCGGAATCCTTTACAGATTGTGGTTGGGTGGATGCCCTTATCCAGCAAACGTTCAGCCTCTTCAAGCAAAGCCCCTGAGAGAACCACGGCTGAGGTCGTCCCGTCATAGCAACGGCTTTCCTGAGTCTTGGCGACCTCAACAATCATCTTGGCGGCTGGATGCTCGATGCCGATCTCACGTAGGATTGACACGCCATCGTTGGTGATGAGGACGTTCCCCGCAGGGTCAATGAGCATCTTGTCCATGCCCAACGGCCCAAGCGTGGTCTTGATTGCAGCACCAACGGCCTTTGCCGCCTGAATGTTGTTTCGTTGGGCGGCTGAACCGTTGGTTTGTTCAGTTCCTTTCTGCATGATATACACGGGTTGTTGGCCTTGGCTCGGTTGCATCGTCAAGCCGTATCGGTGTCTTGCTTATCAAGACTCACACAAGGGGGCGACAATACAATGCGTAGGAATAATGACACCATTCATCCTTGTTTGGGTTGATCTCCCAAATACGCTTACAATGGCCGCAGACCTCTTTCCAATCAACACGGGTTCGACCCAATGATTTCATCATTGCATCCGTGTTGTTGTCATATTGGCGCATCAATTCATCGTATTGCTCAAGTGTCAAAGGTTCAGGTGCGCTGCCGTCCTCCATGATGTAGCCACTATCAACGTCTGCACCGCCGATCTTCCACTTTGCCTTGAACGTCCTTGAGCCGAATGTGGATTTAACGGGGGTGCAATGAGCGCAACGCCCGTCTTTTCGCTTTGGGATCATCTCGACCCCATCCGTGAACCAAGTCATTGTCAAGCCTCCATGCGGAACTCATCGCCGTCGCCATCAACACCAACGTTGGAGTTGTTCTTCACCATCTCGCTCTTAAGGATTTCACCCATTGCGAAATGCCACCGCCAAGCCACAGGCTCAGGGGCGATGATGTAGCAGTTCGGATCGGGAGGGATGGGTTTCGCCACCCACTTCTCAATTTCCTCATCCTCGATTCGGTAGTCATATTCGGTGATCACAATGTCGCCACCAGTCATGGACTTCTTGATTTGAACCAAGCCTGAAAATCCTGGTTTTATCAATTTGACAACCGTTCCATTGTAGGCCGTCCCAGAATCATAGTGGTAAATCGGCACAACGTCGCCCTCGTAATACACCTTCCCATCAAAGGCGTTGAAGAAGCCATGCTCGATTGCGAGCGATTCCACAACCTCCTTCGGTGCTTTCATCGCAATTCCCCCTTCACGCCATGACGCAATTTTAGTTGAATCCAATGGTTATGATATGGCTTACACATGGGAACACCTGCTTCGGTTTTGGTTTCGGCTTTGATTTTGCACAGTTCCTTGTGTTGATATTTGCATTTTTCGTTCACTTGGATTCCTCCCTCTTCACATCTTCTGGCTCACGATACCCACACATTTCACAAACGAAGAACAACGTGCAATATCCCCTGCCTCCACAGGATCGGCAAATCCAATAATCACCTTGATTCACACCCATGCTCACACCTTCCTGTGCATTTGAGGAATGCCGTTCCTGTCAGCCTTGATGGTGATGTTCTGGGCGTATCGCAATTTCGCTGGCTTGCCCTGAGCGTATTTGTGAGCATG
>Ga0102963_1000137_pt1 | contig 30323 bp, 32 predicted proteins | sample SalPon2_C_H2O_MG_2_FD_84522 | JGI IMG/M metagenome (GOLD analysis project Ga0102963, IMG submission 84522) | Salt pond water microbial communities from South San Francisco under conditions of wetland restoration - Salt Pond MetaG SF2_C_H2O_MG | ecosystem: Environmental > Aquatic > Non-marine... | reverse complement strand
CATAGCGAGCAGTACGCCAATGATCCCAACAGCGATTTGCATCTGGCGTGTCACCAAGATATTACGGAAGGATTCCATGACTTCGTTGGTCTCCTGCCGGTTCTGGTCCACAATCGTACGGATCTCACGCTGGAAGTCCCGCATGATCGCCGCGTTGGCCCGATGTTGCTCGGTGTTCTCCGCACGTAGCGAGGTGAAACCCACATCGACGGACTTATGGATGTCCTTGATATCCGCACGCAACGTCTGGTGAGCTACGAGTACGTGTTCAGCAATACTCTTAGCTTCTACAGCCATCTCAAGCGCCTTGGTGTCTATGTTGTCTTGTGACATTAGCCGCCCTCCATGTCAGACTTGTCGTGCAGGATAGCTGTGCGCCATGGTTTGTATCGATCACGCTTGACCTCAATGACGGTCTTACACCCTGGGACATGAGAGAAGACCCAAGGCCCTTTCTCGTGACGTACGCCGTTGACGTACACCCATGACCCTTCAGGCACACCACTGAGAACAAAGGAGCTACCATTGTCGGTGTCGGTCACTCCAATGTCCATCTCAATGAGTGGCATAGGGCCAAGCTCGGGGTCAATGTAGCCAGACGACAGGTGCTGGTCTCCCTCTTTCAGGGCATACACCTTTAAGTTCTGGGCTATGGCCCCCACCACGAAGGCGGGGACAATCGGCTCTTTGACTGAGGCTTTACCTACGATCTGGTTGCCTCTCTTTGGGTCGTACTTAATGAGTCTGTACATAGCTCTCTACTTCTTTTGTTCGGTGATTTCCATCTGGCCACCGGTGATCTTAAAGCTCTCGGGACCAACAATGTTGAAGTTCCCGTCGCCATCGTTAGCAACCATTTCTACAAACACTTCGACGTGCATACTACCACCGGGTGATGGGAAGTTGAACACGAACGGGCAGTTGAAGTTCAGCGGCGTAGGGTCGTTCTTAACGTCGAACTGTCCTTTGCCCCAGAAGCCTTCGATTGTATCGCCCTCCTGTACACCATCCACTTCGATCCACATGTTAAGCTTACACTGGGTGTCAGTATTGACGTACCCATAGCCCTGCATGGCACCCTTGATCGTGATGTCAGCATTGGTGGCACCTGTAGTGCTTACTGTGGTATCAAAGCCAGTGATCTCCTGATCGAGACCGCTAGTCTTCGTCAGGGTTTGATCGGCAGTGAAGGATGTGTAGGTACTGATTGCTGTAGCGAAGTCCTGAATCTTAATCGTGGACACCGCCAGAGAATCAATCTTGGCATTCTTGATGGAGGCATCAGCGATGTGAGCTTCCTTGATAGCTGCGGAACCAATGTAGGTATCCACGTTGTCGCCATCAATAAAGAAACCAGACCCACGTAGCGTGTTGAGGTGAGGCTCTGTGCCGTTCAACTCATGGATCAGGGGAGGACCGAAGGTGATATCATCGGCAGCATTAGCAGCACCAGAGGTTGTCAACGTGTAGGTGACAGTAATATCTCCGGTTGTACTGAACTTAAAGTCCTGCTCAGTGAAACCTGAGGTCAGCACCTCTCCCGTAGCCACATCGATCACGGTACCCCGGATGGTTGTATCCGTATGACCACTCTCGAAGATGTAGCCCACAAGCATGTACCATGTGTCGTCAAGCATCGTGGTATCGAAGCCATCGATCCACCTAGGAGCAGCAGCAGGCGTATCACCGTCTGTCTCCAAGAGGCTGGTATTCGAGGTCAGGCCCCAGTCCAACGCTGAGTTACCATCGGTACTAGCAGCTCGCTTAACGAACTGAATGAACCGGTAGGACTTTGAGCCGTCCAAGGTGATCTGCTTGGTGTAGCCACCAGTCTCAACACCATCCGCATCGAACTTCCAGAGCTTCTGGTAGGTCTCCTCGAATGGACCAAGGTCAGTGATGATGCTGTTACGAGCACCACCCAGAGCAGTCCAGTCGCCTTGAGTCCCCGTACTGCCGGGCGTCCAGTCAGTCGCAGGGTCCAGGTTACCAGTGAACTCGGAGAGAGGCGGGTTGAGTATCGAACCCCACTCTACACCTGAGCCTGCCACTAGGATCGGGTCGCCGTTGACGTCGTTGACTGTCAGTCCTAATTCACCCAGCTCGGCCATCGTGGTCGTACCACCGGCGTTCTTGATGGTGATCTTGTTGTTGATACCGTCAAGGATAAGGTTTGAATTACCAAGGTAAAGCTTCTCAGTGAAGGTCTCCTCGGCTGCAATCTTGTCAACCGTGATCGTCTGGGCACCGAGGCGTCCAACGTCAAGCGTACCTGCGTTGATCTTACCGGCATCAAGGTTAGCGATCTTGGCATTGGTGATGGATGCGTCCTTGATCATCGCATCGTCCATGTAGACCGTACCACCGTCCACTATGAAGGCAGCATATTGGCCCTGATTAGCGGGGTGGATGACCTTGAACTTGTCTGCAAGGATCGTGAACTCGGACGTTGGGTTGCCATCAATGATGTCTGAGGCCAACCCGAAGCCACTCACGTAGCCGTTGTTATCGACCGTCACGGTGTACTGAGCGGCCAGACCGTCAGTAGTTGAGGTCAACACGGTGATACTAGAGCTGTTCGTCCCAACCGTCGTAGTCAACGCTGTCAGGTCACGAGCTTCTGCGGTGATCTCGAACAGCATATGGATCTCACCCACGTTCAGGGCAACACGTCTTCCGACATAGTTCTCTGTTCCGTCGAGGTTAACGATGCGGGTTTTCACCTTAACCGTACCCGTAGGAATTGCAGCAGCGTCAATGAATGCAACCGCAGGTGAGCCTGATGTACCATTGACAGCAGCCCCCTGAGAGTAAGTCTCAGCGTCGGCACCATCAATCCATACAATCTCGATGGCAAGATCATCAGCACCAGCGTCAGACCAGACCTCAGCGGATGCGGAGAGCTTGTCGCCTGCCAGTAACCCATGGTCAGCCAGCAAGATCTCACCTGCGAACACCTTGTTGGCGTCTGCGGGTAGACCATTGACGGTCTGATTGCCTGCATTACTGTACAAATTGCTTCGATTTGAGTTGGTAACACGGGTCTCAAGGAGAGAAGTGGCCGCGGCATTGCTGGTAATATTGCCCTCAGCCGTCGTTAAACGTGTATCTAGGGCTGTAATTGCTGCCGCATTAGTTGTAATGTCACCCTCAGCCGTCGTTATGTCACCCTCAGCCGTCGTAACGCGAGCGTCTAGGGCCGTGATTGCTGTGGAATTAGCGTTAACCCCGGTCGTCCCGTCGTTAACTGTAGCCTCAAGCGAGGTGATCTGGGAGGAATTGGTAGTAATACTACCTTCAGCCGCTGTTACTCGAGTGTCTAGCCCGGAGATAGCACTGGCATTTGCTCCGCCTACACCCTCAGCCGTTGAAAGTCTGGTATCCAAGTCGGTGATGTCGGTGTCAAGGAGAGCGTCCGCATCGATCCGGTTCAGGACTTCCTGAGCAATATCCGTGGCGTTGGTATTGGCCAGCGTCTGGACGTTCTGGAGGACCACGCTTGAAGTGATCGCTTGGTTCACCATGGCTTGGACCTCAGCCTCTGTGAGACCTGCTCCAAGAACTGTGCCACTGCCGGGTTGTCCAGTAACGCTGTCCACAATCTCTTGCAAGATGTAGAACGCCTGCAAGCTATCCGTATCGAGGTTGCTTTCAGTCAGCGTTGAGCCGTTCTGATAGTCCACCATCCGGGTGTTCCGGGGCGTACTCCTGATCACCTGTACCACCGCATCCACCTCAGGCGCTCCACTCGCTACTTGAATGGAGGCCGGTGAGATGAAGTTGGTTGCAACAAGGATGTCGTCCACCGTGACAATAACATGGGAACCGTCAAGGAACGGGAACGGAATGGCATAGGTATCCGTCACACCGTCCCCGGTGTATTCAGCCGAAGCTAATGCAGCCATGGGCTACTCCTTATTGGTTTGTGATGTAGTCTTGGGTGTAGTGATCGCGCCTGTCTTCCGCCGACTCTGTGATAAGCTCTTGGATTTCCTTATCGACCTTGGAATCGGAACTCCCGAGACTACCCCAAGCAGTCTGTCGGTAAGCACTGATCATTTCTCTGACGACAGCTTGTTTGGTACCGGGGTCAGGGTTCTTGGGATCGAAGGCATCAGGGAAACCCTTGAAGTAGTCACTCTGAACAAGTTCTGCGACTGCCTCTCGGACGGTCTTCCCGTTCAGCTTCATCGTACTCATGCGGTCTGTGGCTTCCTCGTACAGAGAATGCCCTGCGCTTTCTAGGGGTACATCCCTCAAGTCAACACCGGGCAGATACCTCCACTTAGGAAGCGGAGCCTGCCAAGCCCTGCCTAGCTCCAGCATATCCATCACAAGACGGTCGTCTAGTTCAGATGTCTGGAACGGAAGGAGTGCTTCAAAGCCTACAGCCGCAGGGGTGGTGATCTTCTCGCCAAACATATTGCGCTTGGCTGGGAGAGTGCCCAAGCCGGGGATGCCATTCTTGAGGCCGTCAATGAAACCACGGATTTCCTTAACATACATAGGCTCGTCGTTCAGACCTGCCATCACTTGAGCACCGGTACGGATAGCGGACGAGTAAGGAACAAGCCGGTTCGATGTATGCTGTGCAAGCATCTTCCCGATGCGGTCCCCGTCCCCTGAGGCAAGCGCGTCGAATGTTTCGCTCAAGCCTTGGAGGTAGGTCCGGTTAGCCGTGTTCTCCATGATGACATGGACAACGCTGCCGAGAAGGTCCTGTTGCTCTTCGGTCCCGATATGGTTCCACACTTCGTGCATACCTGTGATCAGGCCCATGTAGGAACCTGCCCGAGGATCGAGACGACTAAGCTCAATGAATTGCTCTTTGCCATTCTCGTCGGTGTACCGGTACGACAAAGGCTTCCACCCGGTCTGACGGAGGTTGTTCGCTTCCGTCGGGTCTGAAGGAGGGTTACCGGTGACTTGACCGCTGTCGGCCAGCGACCAGTAGGCTAAGGCCATCGTAGTACCAACGGCCTGCCTCCCGAGAACCTCAGCGCGACGTGTACCGCCTGCATTCCAATCGTCCAGATTCTTCCGACTAGCCATACCAATGCCGGGGAGACGTCGATAGGTGTGCAGGAAGAGGTTGACCGGTGTGCGGATAAAGGGCGTGACGGAGCGCAGGAATGGGTGAGCATCCACAGCGTTCTGTACTGATTTACCCAATGAACCTGGGAGTAGGTCTTCGGTGAAGGTACTCTCACGGGCGAAGTTCAGAGCCTCAGGATCAGTAGGCAAGCCTGTCGTTTCGTTGAACGCACGTTCTACTTCCAGATCAGCAAGCCGCATCTTCTCTTGAGTTGTATGAGGGGTGTTCTGGAGCTTGGCCCATGCTTTGCCCCACACACGGGAGCGATAAGCCTGTTGCTTAAAGAACTCGTCAGTGGCCATAAGCCCTCTTGAGGGTGCCCTGATGATATTCCCAAAGCGATTGATGGCTGTCTGAGTGCGTGTGAGAGGGATGGGATTACCTTGAGCATCAAATCGAGGAGCAACACGAATAACCCGCAGGTCCCCGTCGTCACCCACCATATCAATGGTACGGTTGCCCGGGTCCAAGAGAGGCTCTTCGTTTTTCAGGGATGTCCAAGCATAGCGCATGGAATCTCTAAGAGACCGCTGCAAGCCAATGAACTGACCAGCCGCCTGATGCATAGCCGCAGGGTCGCGACGAATCGCACCACCCACGCCCAGCTCGATGGGACGGAAGGTCATCTCCAAGAAGTTACCAGTGAGGTTCACCGCGTAAGTCTTGGTGCTACTCAACAGGCCATTGATCATGACCTCATTGGAGACCATCCAGAACTTGCGGCGACTAGCTTTCCCGAAGAGCTTGGTAAGAAGGCCGGGGTTCACGTTCATGACCCGCTTCATCCCCGCTGCCATTGCCTCGGGGTTGTCTCCGTGTTCGATGAAACTATCCAGTAGCTTCTTCTCGAACTCTTCGTCAGACATTCCAGTAGCTTTGATGCGCCCGGAGCTAACTGCTCGAGCATGCCCACGCTGGATCATCTTCACCTTAATAAGGTGCTGGAAGTAGGGAGTGGCGGTTTCCATAAACTCAGCGCCAGTCATACGCCCTGCTTGGAACTCGTCGATCAGGGTCGCCATGGCATTACCAATATCGGCAGTAACCTTCCGAGCAGCAACCAAATGTGCAGCCCACATCTGAGCCTTCTCGGCGTCCTCTGAGATGATCTGTGCGAGTTTCCGGGGGTTCATGCCCAGTTCGGTTGCAAGCTCATGCGTTGAGGCCAGCGTCTCCCGCTCAGTCATGGCTTCTACCATGTTCTTATTTGCGGCAGCAACCAGCGTGTCGTACGCGTCTTGAACCTGCTCAGGGTTATCAAACTTATCGACGTTGATCGGAAGGTCATCCATGCCCATCAAAGGATGTTCACGGTTATTGAGGTATTCTTCAACCTTCGCCTGAGAGAACTCAACGTCGTCCATGGCGGAAGGGTTTGTTACCTCAGGCTCTTCAGGAGCGGTTGACTCTTCAGGAGCGTCAGGAGCATCCGCCAGGTCATCCTCATTAAGGTCACCTGTTTTACTGGCAACCTGAGCATCAGCCTCGGCGGTAGCTTCAATGCCTTCTTCAAGAAGGGCCTCACCTGTAGCCTCTGCATCCTTACGCAGGGCACGAGAGAGGGTGATCAGTCGTTCTGCCCCAAAGCCAACACCGGACAGACCTGTGATTTCTAAGGCCCGACGTGCCCGGTTAAAGACTTCGGGATCATCGGGGTCCGTCGCGAAGAAGTTCCGGAGAGCCAGAACGGTTTCGTTGTCGGCGTCCTCAGGGATCATATTGGCGAGGATGGGGTCGTCAGGGTTCAACGCCATTGCGGAGGCGATAACCTCTGCTGTTGCGAAGGCGGCTTTAGAACCCAGTCCTGCCGCTTTAAGTCCCTTGAACAAGGCTGTCCCGGGGAGAGCAATCTGTGCCACCTCGGATACCACAGCACCTGTCACGGTCTCGTCAGGATCGCCAGTCATACTCTTGCGGCTTGCTTCCTGTGCGAAAGAGCGACCATTCCTCCACTTCTGGATGGTGTCTTCCTCAATGAGGCCCACGGCATACAGCGTCTCAGCGATACCATCTACAGCACTACCCACAAGAGCGGCTGGGTGGAGGTCGTGAGCGAAGCCCCCGGCGATATCCTTAGCAACGCTTCCGATAACACTGGAGTCGCTGTCGGTTTCTTCAGGCACCGCTTCTGGAATGTCAGCGGTCCCTCCGATAACCTGTGCACCTTCCGGTACAGCAGGGATTGACTCCGGGTCTACTGGGGGCGTGTCTACGTCCATAGCAGGCGTGTCTGCGCCCATAGCAGGTGCATCTGTACCCATAGCAGGCGTGTCTGCGCCCATAGGAATAGGGTCTCCCGCGCCGATTAGGGCGTTCGAGTCATTGACTGGGGGGTTGCTAGACATGCGTTGTTACCTTTCGGTTATTGCTTTGCTTTCGTCTCGGGCGTCACCCGGTACATCTGACTGATCGCCTCTACTTGCTCCAATAGGAACTTATGGACCATGTCTGGGTAGACCTGCTGAGGCGGACTGCCGTCTTGTGGATTCTGCCATGCCTGCATCTGGGCGTGATAAGCCCTAACGAGGTCAACTTCTGCAGCATGCAGCGTATCCGTCTTTTCAAAGTCCGGGGCACCGCCTAACGCGATTGATTTCTGCATAGCAATTGCAGCAGACATAGCACTGTTCGGGGTTTCACCCGACACAAGTTCCCTCAACCGGGTGATCGATGTATTCAGGTACGATTGATACGGATCGTTAGCGATTTCCTTACGACGGCTTTCAAGAAGGCCGACGGTGTTCTTAACGTCAGCAGCATTACCACCTGCTGCAACCACGCGGTTCATGATCTCCACAGGGTCTGTAGTGATACCTCGGTACACATCCAGCCAAGCACGTCCAAGCTGTCCTTGATCGCGACGAGTCTCTTGGTTTACGATGGCGTTCTGAAGGGAGGAAACTAAGGAGGCGCTCTCGGGGTTATCTACTAGCAAGTCCCTCAAGTCGGCGTAGGGGTTCTCATCCAAGCGTTCAGCGGCTGCTAGTACAGTCGCTTGCTGTTGCTGTCTGTTTTGATAAGCGGCCTCAGAGTTCTTTAGGTTCCACTCAGCGATCTCCAGGTTCTGGATACGGTTACGAGCGTTTTCCATCTGCGCCCGGCCCCGCTGCGTTGTCCCCGGACCTTTAGTCCCGTCAGCGCGATCCTTCAGAAGAACATCAAGAATGGTTTCGTCACGGAGTTCAACAGCAAGTGTTGTTACGGTGTCGGTCATCAGGTCATTGAGTTCAGAACCTGTCAGAACGCCTTGGCGTCTCTCGATGTCGGTCAGGTTGATTACGTCGGCGACGCGCTGGCCGTCAACTAGGTTTGCTCTAGCGGCTAGGACGCTCTGCCGGAGTTCAATGGAAATGTCTTGTTCGGCCTCAGCTTTAAGAGCCTTGTGGCGATCTTCCCGGAAGCGAGACACAACGCCTGACTCCACGCTAGACGCGATCTGACTAAAGCCAACGACAAAGGCATCGTTAAGGGGTTCGTCGCCCAAGAACTCATGGCGGAACTGAGCCACCACGGCGTTGATGTCGGTGTCTTCGGTGATCGAGGGGAGAACCTGATCCTGATACCGCTCCATGACATCCGCCTGATACCGCTGACCTGCAATACGACCTTTACGCTCGTTGAAGGTTTGCTTGAAGATGGGCGTCTCGGTCCCCTTGAGGAAGCCTGCGTCCACTGCGGCTTGGTAGTTCTCGAACTCGGACAACATCTCAGCCTGAGCGGTTGCCTCATCGATCTCCCCAGCTCGCCACTGTGCATTTTTGACACCGGTGAATTGATCGAGAGAAGACCGGAAGCCTCGGAGGGATTTGGCTAGCTGGATAGCAGAACTCTCAGCGGGACGCTCAAAGGCATCTACTGGTTGAGCTGCGGGTGTTCTCTGGACGGTGCCAAGGTTCGTGTTTACTTGCTGACGTGGGGGCATTAGGAGTCCTTTCCTCGCGTCTTGGCGAACTGAGTGAGGTGGCCCACTGACTCACCGCCGATATCAAACAGCATGCCTGCAAGGCTGCCACGAGGCACGGCGTTGATCCGTCCTTGAGCGGTTGTTCTGACAGCTTGTTGCTCGACATTGAGCTGTGATGTACGCGCTTTAAGGTTACTCTCAATGACGTTCGCATTACGGCCCTGAGCGGCGCTGATAGCCCCTAGGAGCTGGTTAACCGACTGTCCGGCTACCCCTGCCTCCCCTGCTGCTACCTCCGCTGAGGAGCGAGCCTGAAGCGCCTCAAGCCTACTCTGTTCGAGCTGTGCGCTGGCAGCGGCGTCCTCTTCCATCTGACGCAGGCCGATTTGTTCATAGTCTAGTACGGCGGCTTCCGTCGCGTTCTGGGCATTTCGTTTAGCCGTCTTGTTTTGGCCAACGAAGCCAGCGACATTAGAGCCTACAGACATCACTAGGCCAGCGGCCAGTAGAGTAACCGGGTCACACATTAGCTTGTCCTTTTGAATGGGTAAAAGATGATATTGTCAGGGCCTACAGGAACACCTCGGTCCTCGAGAACCTCGAAGCCCAGCCATCGGATGTACCTGAGGTGGACTTCGTTTCGGCTATCGATGTAGTTCGCTAGGTAGCCATACTTCTGGCCCATGTACTGGACCCAGTATTTGCTCTCCCGGAGGAACTGAAAGCTGATATCCTCAAGAGCAGGCGTTCCGAGTAGCCAAGGTACCCCTACCCCCGGGGGCACCTCTTCAGGACTACTGACGCCAAACATAGCAATCGGGTCGCCATAGTCATCAACAACGGTCCTGCATATGGTACTGGCCAGCCAGCCCTTCATCAGAGCTTCATAGGGGGTATGATCGAAGCAGGCCACTTCGTCCTTGTCAGGCTGACGCATCTCACGTGCAACCACTTCAACATGGTGGGCGTTAGGATAGACTACTCGTCCCATATCTTATGCTCCACATGTTCCGCCACGGCCTGTGATGTCACACACGTCGTGCGCTTCTACGCCTTCCTCGAACTCTTCTCCGAGACGATCCACGGCTTCCTCATAAGGCACCATCGTTAGCGGCTGGCCTCCTCGTGAACCATCAGGGTACACTGTGAAACCACGCAACTGGGGTGCTCGTCGGGCCAGCTCCTCGCCAAACTCCTTGATGGTGTCAGGGTTATTGGCATCGCTTCCCCAAGCAGGGAGGTTGATTGTGCTGGAGATGCCCATGTCTACGTAACGCTGTACGTCCGCTTGGAACTTCATGCGCCTCTTGTAGTCTTCAGCAAGGCTAAGAGAGGACTCGATCTTCTCTGGGTTGGCCCCATACAAATCGATTAGTTCCTGGGCTGCGCTGTCCACTACGTACTGTGCGTGCCACCTGCTTGCTTTCAGGTATCGCCTCTTGTAGGCCACGGCAAAGATCGGTTCGATGCCGCTGGTTGTTCCTGCGAGAATTGATATGCTGCCTGTAGGAGCAATCGCACGGTTAGCTACTGGTGCACTAATGCCCCAGCGATCAGCGTACTCACGGCTGGTCTTGTCAGACTGCCCCCGGTACACTTGGAGCCAGCTATGTAGCTCAGGTGTTACTTCGTAGCGGTAGTTACGCTGTACGAGCCACTCATGGATGCCCATAAGGCCCAAGCCTAGGCGTCTGTTCTTCTCACGGACTTGATACACCTTCTCATACGGGAGGTCCGCTTTACGGGTCCCCTGTAGCAGGAAGATCGTACCCAGCTCAACAACGCGACGGAACTCTTCCACGCTCTCAATGCGGCCCATGTTAACGGAGCCAAGGTTACATACGTCACTGTCATCTTCAGACGTGACTTCAGTACAGGCATTGCGAAGCGTCTCGTTCTCCTTGTCAAAGAAGTTGAAGCTGAAGCCCGGCTCACCGGTACGGCATGCCTGCTCAACATTGGCCATGAACACATCGCCCGGACCATCGGTCAGGCTCTGGGTGAACCAGTCGGTGTCGTAGTTGATGCTGATGTTGGTATGATCCAACGGAGCTGGGTAAGAGAAGTCAGCTTGCTTGACATCCCACATCGTCTGCTTGGTCCCGGGAACTGCCATAGTGTCCCAGTCCTTAGCTTTGAGAAACTCAGGGATGTCTTGGTGCTTCCAGTTAAGGCTTGCATAAATAGCCGAGCGACGGGAACCACCCTGCATGACAGAGCGACCAATGTTGTCGATCATCTGCATGGCCGGTAGTGGGCCTGAAGACTGACCACCGGTGGACTTCACAGCCGCACCTGCAGGACGGTACTTGGAGTAATCGATACCAATACCACCACCTGTCATAAGGCAGCGCGTGCTGTTATGGGCAATCTGCGCCCAGTCTTCACGGGTATCTTCCTCAGCCCTCAGCAGGTAGCAGTTGTTGAAGAACTTATTAGGACGTCCTGCATAGTACAAGTAGCGACCCCCGGGGATGAACTTGAGATCAGCGATCATATTGATCATCTCATCAAGAACATCCTTGGGAGTGTCTGAGCCTTCCATAACGTCGTGCACAAGGGTACGCGCTAGGTCAGCCCACGTCTCGCAGCCCTCGTGCCGATACTTGTGATTGAAGATGTCCTCGGCGAACTTGGAGCGAAACATTGGGTTGGTATTACTACGGAAGGTCAAGTTGGTTCCCCTGTTATGTCGAGAGTCTGCTTGCTCTCTTGTTGTATTGCCCTTCCCATTGACCAGACAGAATTGCTGTTGGGAAGTGACTGTCCGACTTGAGCGTGATTGTCACGTCGGTGTTGCGTCCTAGGACACCAAAGTTGAACTCGCCGTCCTCTATGGTAGGTGCCCCGATTTCAGTGAGGCCGGTCACTGCTGACCTCATTTTGTAAGTGTCCAGACGACCCCTCTCGTTGCTTACCTCGATGTCGAAGTGCCCTGTCCGGGCGTACATCAAGTGCATCTTTGTGATGGTCAGGCGGTGGTCTGTGATGACACGGGTGTTCTCTTGGCCACCCAAGCGGAGCTGAGGGCGTGAGAGCTGGACAGACATCTCGTAGGGCTGGCCTACATAGAAGGTGTCCGATGTTTTGTCCCCATCGACGGTGATGGTACTGAACCCGCCACCGGGTGTACTCACGCTTTCAATGGGAATAGTAGCCCCATCAAGGTCTACCACCCGGAGATTGTCCGAGGGTGCGCCATAAGGGAGCTGGATAGTGGTCTTGTCGGTGACGCCATTGTACACCAGAGAGCAGCTTGTTTCTCGCAGGCGGCTGTCCAGTAGGGTCTTCCACCCTTTTCCGGTATCGACCGGGGCGTCCTCGAGCCTTACCTTCTCAAAGAAGATACCATCAGCCCGTTGCAGGATCAGGTACAGGTCGTTCCCGAGGAACTCACACCCGAGGATCGTAACGTCGTCAGCCATCTTCCACTTGGACCACGCCGATTGTCTCTTCTCGGTACGCTCATAGTGGAACTTGTAGGTGTAGATAGCGTTGCTCTCGCCGCTGGTAAGGGCGGCAATGAAGTTCTCGTCCCCGTTACAGGTGAAGTGGCTCAGGCCAGACGGAATGTACGTAGGGCAATGAGCTGTCACGTCGTCGGACGTGTTGATCCCTGCGTCTTCTCCGATCAGGAACTCACGTACCCCTGCGCTACTGCCTCTCTCGAAGCCACCATACACATTAGTACCGCAGCCGATTGGCCGGACATTCTTGGACATTGAGTAGTCCGTTACCCGGTCGATGGCAATGGTACTAGGCGTCAGGTTGTTAGGAGTATTGATGGTGAACTGAGCGTTCTCCGCCCCCAGCATTACTGTCTCGTTAAACGGAACGGCATGCTCTAGGACAGACACCTTGGTCGCTGTGATCTGTACATCAATCGGGTCCCCATCGAGAATGCTTGTAGCCGTCGTTGGGAAGAAGTTGAAGAAGTCACTGGCCGCTGAGAGAATCACGTTCTCATCCGAGGTGACACCCAGCCGGTTACGGAAGAAGAAGATGTCGCCTAAGGTCCGCCCAATGAATGAAGGGAACGGCACACTGTCGTCGTCACCTGCTTCCCGAGGTGCCCATGAGAGTTGCTCGAAGTTGAACTCACCGTTTGGCTGGCGGATCAGCGCATGAGGCATACTCGCAGGATCAATCTCGATGTCCAGGTCAGGAGCTACGGTCTCGATCCACTCCCCTTCCTTGACCCACTTTACGTAGTAGTCGTCGAAGGCGTTGCTAGGATCGCCTGTGATGCGGATAACGTAGTTGTCAGGTGCTTTACGTGGAAGGTCCGTGAAGTTCTGCGTTCCTGAGGCGTTGAGGCCCACCATGGACGTATTACCGAAGCCATCCTCTGTGCTGACCGAAAGATCACCACCAGCCACAGCGTTAGTATCCTCAATGTGGATCACTGAGCCGATCAGGTTGAACGTCAGGTTCGGGAAGTTACTGGCCAGACTAGAGCGGAGCTGCGTAGCGATGTATGCGCTATCAACTTGGGACTCGTTGCCACCGTTGTCACCAGACCAAGCAGGCGTCGTGTGCGACACTGAGCCATTCACGTTGCTACTGGAGATGGTCACGGTGTACGTCTTACCGAAGTTCCCCTGCTTCACATACACCAGCGAGGTGTCCTTCTGAGCCGGAGACTTGGAGCCTGACTTGATAGCAGGAACCACGGTGCGATTAAGGATGAACGTGTAGTCAGCTACGGTCACTGCCCTTAGGTCGGCAGCGGTTCCAGTACTGAGGTACGCAATCCCGTTCGGGTTATTCACGACCCGCTCAGAGCCATCCAGATCAAACACCTTGATACCGGAAGACCTCACGAAGGCAATGTGCTGGTTGCTAGCGTCACGGTTGATGACGTGGAGCATAGCGCCGCTTTCGTCAGTCAGACCAGTGAGCTTGGCAATGTACTCCGTGTTAGGGCGTTTGGTCAGGCCCTCGGTCAAGCTAGAGAGTGCGTTGGTTTGGGTCCCTACTTGCGAAGCCAAGCGGATGTTTTCAGCCTGCTCGCTGACCCCACTCACGAATGAGGGGAACTCTCCATCGACCATAGTCATCTTAAATTCTCCGGTTCATTACTCGGCTAGCTCCACCTCGGGAGTTCCGCAGGAGCGTCTTGTCGCTCGACTGCACGTCGCCGCGTCTCATTTCTGCCAAAGCCTCAGACTCATCATACGTCAGGACCTTGTAGTCGTTGGTTCCCTTGCCCACTGAACGGCCATAGAATATGCGGACTGTGCGAGCCTTGATGTACTCTTGGGCGTAGGGAGGGATATCAGCGAAGTCAAGCGACCGGACGATGTTGAAGTCAACGGTATCGGTGAAGACGTCCGTGTTCTCTTCGTAGTCCCAGAGCTTACCACCTCGCCATACATAGGGAAGCGATACGTCGCAGGGGTCCGCCTTAAGGAAGTCAACGCCTTGAAGGATGTTGTTACTGCCGTCCGGGGACAGGGTTACTTCTCTGTCGGTATTAAAGTTCCACCCTTTGAGTAGGACTGAGCGGGTCACTTCATTGTAGACCCGTTGCGCGACAGCCACGAGGACTGAGGTCTGGTCAACGAGGGTTTGGATTGGGGCCTCGTGGATCTCCTCGAGACAAGAGTTGACCACATCTAGCTCGGTCAAGCGTTCAGGTGCTGCCATAGGAGCCTCTCATTTGGGGGTAATAAACGAAAAAAGAGGGGAGCCATTACGACCCCCCTCAAATGGGTGACTAGGTCACATCAGCTTACACTGGTGCGCCTGTACGTACCTCTACGGCACCTTCGACACGGACCTTGCCGTGGCCAAGAGCCTGCTTTGCGACCAGCAGGGTATCCTGATAGTCAACACGGTGACCGGTGCTTTCGACAGCAAGGTCGATCAGCTTCACGGTGCCCACGGCGGACTCATGCATGATCAGTGCAGCAGTCGTCGAGGCGTTCACATCGTAGTCAGTACGGAACTGAGACGTGATATCCGTGATCGGCAGGTTGTTGGTCTTCACAAGCTCAATGCCTGCAATACGAACAACGGAGCCATCAGCGTAGGAGCCACGGCCATCCCAGTCCTTGTTGATCACGTCGGTCGTCCGAGCGAGCAAGTAGTACTGAGCAGGGCGCAGGAAGCCATAACGCTTGTCCTGTTCCGGTACGTCATTCTCATCCAGAGCCTGTGCGGCATCGAAGAACGCGGTGGCCAGATCGGCACCTACGGTCTTGGAGTTGGCTGACGTGATGATTGTACCGCCGGGCAGACCAGTAACCTGGTTGGTGGCTGTACGAGCAGCGTTAAGGCCAACCTGCATCACAGTCTTATCGAACTGCTGGGCAAGGGCATCGGCACACTCAAAGGCGTACTGAGAGCGTACGTCATAGTGAGACATTGCTTCATCAATATCAGCAATCGCTACGTCGGAGATGAGCATGTCATCAACCGGGATCACGACTTCAGCGTTATTGATGGCCTTACCGGTCAACTGCGTACCGGGAGTGTGGTAGGAAGCGGTGTTCTTACCGAGGCGCGGGAACTGAGCAGACTTGCCGCTCTGGATGTTTCGCACCATGTGCTTGTCAAGGGTGACAGTCTGGGTCTGGAATGCAGCCAGAACTTCGCCACCAAAGACTTTCAGAAATAGGGCCTGATCGTCGCCAGTGGCGTTAACCTGACCAATCCGTGTAGGAGTAGAAGCCATAAGCTTTACCTTCCTTTTCATCTTGGGGTTTGAGTTGGGGTGCTTTCCGCAGACCGCTTAATGCGTTCCAAAGGTTGTCCGTCGCAACGGGCCAGTGATGCTATTCAGCGTCTTTGGGTAGCGTTATTCACGCTCAATGTCCTCAGTAAGAGGAAGTGTAAGCGGGAAATGGAGTTCGGTAATGAACGGTGGAGGTTCATACCGGGTCGGCCTTCCGTTCACTGTAACATGACCGGGGCCAACATTGTAGGTAACAAGGACTGTGTCCGTCGTATCGAGCGTCACAGCTTGTCCTGTGAAGGTGAGTAAGCCCTTAAGCACACTCATAGCCTTCTTACGCGAGAGCGAAGCAAGTGTACCGGAGACCGTAAGGCCACCCGTAGCAATGCTCTGCGCGTGATACTTCTGGAGGGATGTCTCTCCGCCTGACACTGTAAGAGTACCCGGAGTGGATACGTACTTTGACTTGTAAGAGAGACTGGCGGACTGGCCAGTGAACGCCGAACTACCCGGGGATACAGCGTACTGTGATAGTTTGGTTATTGTTGTAGCCAGTCCTGAAAGGTTCAGAGTACCATCAGCGATGTCTTGTCGGTGGTACTTGTAGTTACTGTTAGCCTGCCCTGAGAAGCTCAGTGAGCCATCAGCGACATCTTGCCCATGGCGTCTGTAGGTGCTGTTGGTCTTCCCTGTGAAGCTCATAGAGCCTTTGGTTGCCGTATGCTGCTGCACCGTTGGACCGGGAGCAATAGCAACGCTGGACAGCGCCCGCTGTTCCGTTCGGTCGCTAACCGTGATCAGCGATAGCGTCCCACTGTCGATCACTTCGGTGGAGCAAAGGACACCATGGACGCCAAAGCTTACTGCATTAGAAACAAAGCTGGCTACCTCAGTCATCCCGGGGATGTAGCCAGTGTCTTGGCCATCATCAGAACCAAGGAAGGCGAGATGTAGACAATTGCCCTGCGTCGTCGTGATGTCGAAGGGTGAACTGAAAGCTACACCAGAAGAGATACTGTCTGAGCCGCTGGCCTCGATAGGCGTCGTTGCGTCATGTCCGCTGATGCGGGAGGCTGTGATGCAGGCACGCGTTGTTGTATTGATGGTGAAGCTGTAGGTAGAAGGTTCGCTCGCGCCGCCAATCTTGTAGCAGGCGGTCTGCGTCATCTGCGCTGTGCCGTTATTATGGACGTTCTCATGGATGGCCGTGAAGCCACTAGGCATGGTGATCGTGCGGTCGCCGTCAACTACGATGAACAAGACGATCAGGCTATCTTCACACTCCGCTTGAGTACCGGGGCGGTTCACTGTGGCGGTTGTGCCTGTGGTAATAAGGCCCGTGGTTGTCTCATCCAGAGTGGGGCCGCTGTAGCTGGCATCGCTTGTTTCGACACCTAGGGCAGGATCGTTAGCCGAGCTGTTGTTGCCCGTCCAGATCGATATCTGCTCGTCTGTAGTATCGTTAGCGGGAGCGTTGTTGGTACGCTGGCGGTCGGAGGCCATGATGAAGCGAAGGTTGCCTCTCAGGGCGACCGCTGTCTTCAATGCGGTCTCGCTGGAGAAGGCCATCACCGAATTGCTGCCGAGAATGTTACTGGTATTGAAGCTGGACCAGAGTGTCTTTGAGCCTAGGTCTGCGCCTGCCACAAAGTCGCCTGTGGTCAGAGTGCCGCCGCCCCAGTCATGCTCTCGGATCTCGACGGTGAAGTCCTGAACGGAGCTGTCGGTATTCACGCGCCAGTAGAACTCAGCAAGGTCAACGGTCTCACCTGTAGGGAGGCCGGAGCAATCCACTTCGCCGAAGTACTCTTTGCAATAGTAGTTGCTGCTGACGATCTCTTGCCCGAAGAAGTCCTGCGTATTGGAGGTATTGACGGACAGGGTGCCGCTGCCGCTACGGGCGTTGGCGTAGGTGGCGTCATAGCTATCGATAACACCATCAGTGCTTGCAATGCGGAGGACGTGAGTTGTCATCGGTGTCTCCTCAGATCCTCCATAAGCTCGACCAACTGGTCAATGGGGTTTTCCCCAATGGCCGGGTCATCGACGCGGATGGGGTTCTTTAAGATATGCTTCACGCCATCGACATCAACGACGGCTCTCGCTTGGCCATTGTTACGTTCGATGGGACGACTGTCTGCGTCCAAGGCCATTACCTCAAGCCACAGACCATCGTCAGCCACTACGGACTTGATGACGACAAAGCGTCGGTCGCTGTCCGGGCGGCGGATGACCTTTGGTTCGTTACCTAAGGCGGACTTCAAAGCCCTGCGGCGGTTGGCACGGGCCTCATCGCGCTTCTGGCGGGGCGTCGTGCTAGGGTCCGCTAGGATGCGGTCCTGCTGACGTCGTGCTTCGCGAGCTACGGACCGCTCGTAGGATTTGTTACGATTACTTGCGTTGTCTAAAGCGTCTTGATGAGGCATACAGCCCTCCCAAGCTTATCATGCAGCGGTAAAAATACCAGCAGCGTCAATAACAACCTCAAAGTCGTGAGCAGTATTGTTCTGGTCAGTCGTCATGTCCTCGTAGGCAATGATCTGGTTGGTAGCCACAATGTACAGAACAGCGTACCGAGCGTTGGAAAACCCTGCTGCGTTCTCACTCCATAGGAATGTTGCTGGGCTATCAAAGGTTACCGTACCAGCGGCCTCAGAGACCGTGCAGGTTCCTGCTGAAATACCGCCTGCGGTGTACCCGGTGCCTGACACTTCTGTAAGAGATGTAACCAGGTTGTTGCCGCTAGGGCTAGTTGCTGAGGTGTACAGACCCATCTTGACGTTGTCTGCTCCCTCGAGAGAGGTTTGGGAACCACCGGTGATGCGGTCCTCAATGAATGTTTCGTTAATCTGCCACGCCATCTAACGGGTCTCCAAGTTGCATATTCAATTCAATCAGCTCGTGACGCAGGTGTGCGGGAATCTCTTCCCCCTTCGCACGGTGACGGGCAATGATGGTCTTGAGGCGTTGCTTACGGCCTCTCCATCGGCGCACATGGGCGTCTGTTCGACGCTGTCCTGTGGCTATGGTGACGGGTTGCCCAACCCAAGCGGTGGTCTTAGGGTCCTCTACAGGCGGCTTAGGCGCTACTGTAGCCATCGCTTCATCCAGCTCCTTCGCTGTGATGGAAGGCTGGAGCTTTCGTTTGATCCATCCAAGCATATTAGAACCTCATTTCCACCCTGATAGGACCACCTGATACACCTGAGGAAACTGCTCGCATCTCAGGGAAGGCGGTGACCCGTCGCCCGTCGTCCTGTGTGAAGGTAATGATATCGAGCCACGGCATGTTAGAGGTCGTCCGCCCTTGTAGGGTCACGGTCCCCGTGCTTGTGATCTTGCATTGAACAACGCCGTACTCGACCCTGTTGAAGTTGTCGATCTCAGTAAGCGCACCGGTGTGATCCGTGGCCACGTCATCGATCAGTACGTAGGTTGACTTAACCATCTCGAGACATGACCTCCATGTTGGTACGGGTGAACCACCAGCGCAATCCGAACGATGCGGCTACGGTTCCGAGGAACGCCACCTGATACCAAACGGGAGCTTGGGTTACGTACTCCCAGCCCTTCATAACGTGATCCTGAATACCCGGGAAGAATGATCCCACAAAGGGAGCTGACAGAATGATCGTCAGGTATTCATCCTTCCATGAGTATTGGGATTGACGGAGAGCTTCGGTGTCCCAGTCGCGCTCTGCGGTGGCGACCTTGGCCTGAGCCTCAGCCTGCGCTACGGCGACCTTAACTTTACCCTCAGCCTTGACTTGTCGGGTTTTCACCCAGCCGCTGAGGACGCTGGTGATGCCCTTTACGATGAGTGAAAACATGACTGTAGTCCTTACAGGTTGCTGACTGCCATCCGCTCCATGACCTTATTACGGAAGGCTGGGTCGGTCTTGTAGTCAGGCGTGTTGATATCTTTGAGCCACTGAGCGCGAGACTCATACGGCTTGGGTCCACTAGGCATACTGGTGCCCTTGCCTTGGAGAAGGTTCGGCTCTTTGGTAGCGTTGTACTGAGCGACTAGGCCCTTCACGGCTACGTTGATCTCGTCCTTAGAGCCACTCTCCATGACGTTGTTGTAGACGGTCTTCTCGTCCACCGTCATGTTGTCATTGGCCCACGCCATCATTGACTCGAAGTTGTCCTTGCCACCGGCCAGGTTATGGATGTCATTGGTCAACTGTGTGGCCAACGCCTCCTGCCCCTGAATGAAGGCATCGATCATTTCATCCGACAAGCCCTTGGAGTTCAGGGCCGAGCGGGTCTCATCGGTGAGCTTCCCGTCGTTGTCGTTCCATTCGCTGGACAAGGCATTCATATCGAAGCCAAGGTCAGAGACCACCTGATCAGCTTCTTCGGCTGTAGGGGTTTCTACTGGTTCGCTTGAAGCCTCACCTGCTTCAGCGTCGGTGCTGCCACCCTGCCCAAGCTTACGCTCGAGTTCGCGATAGCTCTCGATCAGCTCCTCCGTACTGGAGAACTTACCAAGGATCTTACCGTCGCCATCCGAGGAACCATCGTTGTCTGTGGTCTTACCCTCGGCGGCACCACTAGCTGTCAAGTTGGGATCGACAGCGGGAGCTTCGTCGGTCTGGAAGGTAACTGTCTGCTGCTGTGACATGATACTACCTCCTACTAATTCTTGGTGATGATGTTGCCGTAAGCACTCACGGAGCTATGCTCGTCCAGCTTACCACCAACAGCCGCAAGGTTTTCCTTTGCGCGTTGCTGTGCTTCTGGATCCGGGTCAGCGCCGGGGATGATGTCATCGCTAGTGTCGATCACCACATCGGTTTCCTTGGCATCGGCTGATAGCGTAGTTGCCGTCGGTTTCTTGTTAGCCATTTTGCTCACTCTCTTGTTGTTGTTGCATGCCCATCTGGTCAGCCGCCTTGTCGATAAGACCCGGAGCTGCCTGCTGAGCCAGCGCAGCCATCTGTTGCTGCATCATTTTCTGTTGGAACTCTTCCTCTGAAAGAAGGAATGCACCTCGCTCGATGCCGTGTCCTACGGTTAGCTGGTCCAAGATAGCGTTCTCGTCCAGCCGCATGAGGACTTCAGGACGTACCTCTGCCAGAGCTGTGATGTCCGACAGGAACCCACGAAGACGGGTAAGGTCATGCCCACGGCCCAGTGCTTCAAGACCTGTGACAATGACAGGCTCGATGTTCTTGACCTTAACGTCGTGCTGGTGCATCAGGCGCTTAACAATGGGGAGCTGGAGTTCTACCGCAAGGTTGGAATAGAAACCACCTAGGGCGTCTTCAAGCTCACCAGCGACGAACCTGATTTCCTCAGCCGTCACACGCTCTGCATCACGCTGGACCGAGGTGTTCATTAGGAAGGCCATGCTCAGGCGTTCTTCAATGCGCCGGATTGCAGCGTCAGCGATCCGTAGATCAGCGAACTTCTCAAGCTGCAAAGCCACTACGTCATTAGCCTCACCTACAACGAACCCGCCGTTCTCTGTTTCGAGAAGGTCGTCGATGCGTGTGATACCATTAGGGCTGACGAGGAACTTAACCTCAGCAGCCGCAGCGGCAGCTTCAACTACACTTTGGGATAAACCTTCGAGGGAACGCAGGTCGCCTGCATATTCCTCAAGGTAGGACCGTCCGTAGTCTTCACCATCAACGCGAGTTGCGCGGAGGGCGATCCAAGGACTGGCATCCTTAGGGTAGGAGCCATCAGTGCCGGGAATAACCTGGCCGTTAACTTCCTGCTGGACCTGCCAGCGGCTGTCGATCAGCTTAATGTGCGTGTAGAGGTCGATGTCCTCATCACTGTCTTCGATATTATCAAGCAGAAGACTTGCTTGTTCTGGGAGTGTACGTGCTGAGACCTTCTCGCATACCACGATTTCGTATGGGAGGTCGTCGGCCCCTCGGGCTACGACGTACTGGCGGAGTGAAAACACTCTGGGGTTCCCCGTGTTGGGGTCCAAATACACCAGCATGTTGCCTGTAATTAGCAGATGTTTAAGGGTCTCAAAGATAGCAATGCGTAGGGTAGACGCCTCGGTGGCGCGTTGCATTGTCTTTTCTGCTTCGGCAAGTGCTAGGTCGATCTCTTCGGCGAGACCTTCCTGTTCATCCAGTTCTTGCTTGACCGACGGTTCAATCGTCAGCCTGAAGAATGGAGCGTTAGGGGGGAACAAAGCGAGCAGCAGCTTGGACGCGAGGTTGTTGACACCTCGTGCGCCCATGCCTTGATAGGCTGTCTCGAATGTAGTGTAGGCGTTGTCGCCTGTCTTAGGAAACAACGTCGGGATCGTCAGCTCAGATACTTCCTCAGCACGGCGCTCGTAAGGGCTGCGCTTCTCAGCAAGCTTCTTGTACCGGGAGGCGGCTGTAACGACTTCAAGGGTTTCTTCCACCATTTACATGGGGACCTTCAAGCCGTTGCCTCCGGGAGACTGCAAGCCAACCTTAAGAGAATTGCGTCCGACCTTGCTGCGGTTTCGCAGGCGTCCCGGTGCCTCTTCAGTGTTAAGCCTAGGAGCTTGAGGCGGCTTAGGAGCGACCTGAGCGGGAGGTGGGGGTGCCACCTTCGGGGCTGACATAAAGCACATGGGAACATCCTGCGTTTGGTATCTGGTTAGTCGAGAATCGACCCACGTTTCTGGGCCTTCTGTAGGTTCTCTATGAACTGGACCACCTCTCGACGGCCCTGAGCTTGACCCAACTCGAGGAGCGATGTCGCTCGCATTGGAGTTGTGTCGGGGTATTTGCGTTGGAGATAGCGCACAAAAGCGGGTGAAACGCTGGGCCAATCATCCATTTTAGGTAAGGGTTCGATCTTTCGTCTCCCTGTTAAGGTGGTTGAATCTGAAAAGTCTCAGTACATCAAAGGGTTGTGTCAGTGGGTATCTCCAGGTTACCGGCCTCGAACTCATTGAGGAAGCCAACAAGCTGGCCGAGGTCCTCGAGACGTACAAGGATGGGGTTCATGTCATTGACTTCACGGTAAAAGGCAACAGCCACGCTTGAGGCGTTGGCAGCACCGCAGCTCACCTGCACGTTGACAGTAGAAACTCCGATGCCCGACTCCTCAAGCCAGTACATATCCCGCCCGGTCATAGTTCCGTCTGCCCACGTAGCATGTTGATACGCATGTCGGCATACCGCTTGACCTTCTCGAGGTCGATCATCTCGCTCTCAGCTTCGTCCATCCCCTCGTACATCTTACTGCCAGCTCGGGATGCATACTTGATGATGTTGCCTCGCCAGAACTCCATCTTGTTACGCATGACAAACGTGACGGGTTCGATGAGGTACTGAGTGTAGTGGGACGGGTTGTTGATCAGGTCTTCTTGGGTGGAGTCCATAGGATTGGTTCCTTCTTATTGAAGTCATAGTCGGTGTGACGGAGGATACGGGCACATCGGGCCTGAGTGAGGGCATGGTCCTCGGTAAGACCTTTGGTGACGTAGGTTTCGACCACGGCTTCCCACATGTCAGCTGGGTCAGTAAGACCCTCGAGGATGTCCGTGGCTTTCACTGGGCCGATCCGAGGACAGCCTTTGTAGTTGTCAACCTGATCCCCGGTCAGGGTCTGGAACATGTGGAACCAGTTAGCCTGTTCTTCGTCGATCTTCTGCGGCCCCTTCTCAGATTGGTTGGGGTTGTACCACGTGCAGGGGACTGTCTCCATGTCCTTGTCAATGGACACCACAATCTTCTTACCGGGAACCAACGTAGGATGCGTAGCGAGGATACCCATGACGTCATCCCCTTCAAGAGTAGGACGTTCATAGATCCGATAGTTACTTTCCTCGACCAGCTTACGGGCAGCTGCCCAGCCGGAAGGCTTTGTGCTTCCCTTGCGGTTCTCTTTGTAGGTACTCAGGATCTTCTTGCGGAAGTTCTTCTTGGGATCAGACAGAGCCACGATAACCCCGGTAGCTTTGAGCTTAACAACTAGGTTATTGATGGAACCTCGGACGATCCGCATGATCCGGTCAGGGTCAGAGTAGACGGTACTCGTACCATTCTGCCAGTCATACTTCTCTTCCTCCGCAGCCGAAGCTTGGAACAGGACAATGTCGCCGTCGATCAGTAGGGTCAGCTCACGCATCGTACTGGTCCAAGGGTAGCGAGGGCTGTACTGAAGAGGTATCCCGAGACTGAGTGTGGTACAGAATGCTCTGCCCCAAGATTGTCCGGACGATGTCCTGAGCTTCCTCATAGGACTCGAGGTTCCTCGCGAACACGATGCCCAGTACGGGGGTGAAGAAGTTCAGACGCAGTCCATGCTCGCCGTCCTTACCCTCAGTGACCGTGTATTCACTCACGTCGTCACGGCGGACGCCAGCCTTACCGTCGCAGGACTCAAGCCACGGGTTCGGTCGGTCGTACTTGATGGACTTCTGTGGTCGCCCCTGTTGTGCTTCTGTCGTACTCATTGAACCATTCCTCTAATGTTGATAGTTGATAAAGGGGACGAGTCTTGCCCCGGTATTCGTAGGTGCCATGAAGCTGGTCACGGAGATCAGCTTCGGCTTTCTTGTAATCCGCATAAGGGATCGTCAGGTTTTTGATATCGACCAGAAACGAATACAGGCTGGTCCATAGGTAGTCTGAAGGCATCATTAGTGAGTCTCCGCCCAGTTAGTACCGACGTTGTAGTCACCCGTCAGTGGACAGCGGAGGCCCAAGGACCGCCCTGCCTGTTCAATAGAAGAGACACCAGCCTTGCCGATGTCCTCAGCAAACTTGGAGTCACACTCGATCTGCCATTCGTCGTGGACGTTGGCTACGAACTCGTAGTCATTGTCACCGACATGCTTACGCAGGGTCGCATCCAGATGGACAAGGGCCTGCTTCATGACAACGGCACCCGCTCCTTGGAGCAACGTGTTGAGGGCTGCATGCTGTGAGCGGACAGGGATGATACGCTTATCCAAGCCGAGCAAGGAGTCCTTCTTCTTAGCCGCCGCCTGCACGTCGTTGATCAAGTAACTGAGTGCGGGTAGCGACTTCAGGAAACGATGACGCAATGCACCACCAACCTTAGCCTGCTCGGAAGAGCTTTCATCAGGAGCCACAATCGACCCCAGCTTCGGGATGCCTGCTCCATACAGGAACGCATAGATGAACGTCTTGGCCTGATCACGCGTCTCAAGCCCAGCCGCCGCTTGGTTGGCTGAGTGTACATCACCTTCAGCTACGACCTGTGCGTACTCACCGTTGTCATATGCGCCCATGTAGTGAGCCAGCATACGCAGCTCCAAGCCAGAGGCGTCGATGCCGACTAGCTTCATGTCCTCAGGAACTGTCATAAGAGATCGAAACCTCTCACCGTAAGGAGATCGGTTCCCGGGGATCTGCGCCAGGTTAGGCTTGGAGTGGGTCATGCGTCCTGTCACTGCGCCATTGGTGTTGATGTAGCCATGGATGCGACCATCCTCTGGTGAGACTGAGTGCATCAATGCCTGCTTACCTTCAGCAAGCTGTCCGCACCTCTTCTGTAGCAGTAGGTACTCACCAATCATCTTGGCCTCAGGGTAGTCCAGAGTAGACAGGATGCTTTCATCCATCTTGGGACGACCATCAGGTGTGAACTCAGTAGGCTTCCAGCCGTACTCAGTCTTGAACCGGTTGGCAATGTGCTGGAGCGAGGAGGGGTTGAACTCAATGACCTTAACCTTGGTCACTGTCTCGCCCTTGGTGTACCCCAGCTTCTTGTTGTTCACCTTGGGAGTGAACTCACCGCCGCTCTCATACCAAGTACCAAAGCGGTCGATCAACTGAGTACGCAACTCTTCACGCCGTGCAACCAGATCACCATACAGGTCCTGAGCAGACTGCATGTCAAACAGGAAGCCGTGCTCGGACTGGCGGTGGACAATCTTGAAGGTCTCATGCTCAAGGTGAACAGCAGTAGGAGCTGTCTCGAGGAGGTCTTCAAGCTTCTGGTACAACGCGACGTTAACCATCACGTCCTGCACGCAGTAGTCCAGCATGTCCTGTGACAGGTGTTCCCAGCCTCCGTCGTAGTCGTCCTTGTGGTTCTTGAGGCGCAGGCCCCAAGCCCTCAATGAGTGGGAACCAATGTCCTTACCAGTGATGGGATAGTCAGCCACAGTAGCTCGCTTGGCAAAGTCCAAGCCCCGGAGGTGCGGGTACTTGAGGCGTGAAAGAACAAGGGTGTCGAGCACCTCGCCAGTCGCACCGTCCCACTCAGGGTACACCTTGGAGAGGGCTGGAAGATCGAAGCCTAGGATGTTATGGCCGATCACAGTGTCAGCTTCCGAGAGCATTGCTAGGCCCTCGTCAATCGTCCCGTCGACACCGTCAAGCGAGGTGTCAGCAGAGAAACTGTAGGCGCGTTCATCGTCGAGGTCATAGACCACGATGCAATGGACACGGTCGGTTACGTCGAGAAAACCATTGGTCTCGATATCGAATACAAGACGTGACATATCGCGCCTCCTCTCATTGTGTGGTTGTTGGAACTAGAAGTCTGCCGAGGCAGCTACTCTGGTGTGATCTTGGAACCCTTCCGTATCAGGCAGGCTATCGATCTCATGGAGCATGCCAGTGGAGTGATCATACTGGAGATAAACAAGCGAACCTGTACCTCTCCCCGTGTATCGCTCCTTCAGGATACGCATGGTCGTGATGTTCTTGAGCTGATCATCGTCAGACTGCTGGTCTCTCTCGAGGCCAATCATCACGTGGGACCAGAAGCCAATGCTGCGACTGCCCTTGAACTGACGAATAGTAACCCGTCCCCCTTCTTCGTGGGACTTGCCCTTGTCAGGGGTGGTCAGATGGGAGATCATGCAGATCGTGATCTCCAGCTCCTGAGCCAGTGTCGCCACTTCCTTCATCAGGGTCTCAAGAGATTCCTTCTCGTTCTCCGGGTCAGCCATAGCGGTCAGGTGGTCAATGAAGAAATCAAGAACACCCTCGGCTAGGTACAGGTAACGGATGTGCCCTTCGATCACAGACCAATCCGTCTCACCGAAGTGGTTGTAGAAAGTCAGGCGGTCCTTCTTCTCAAGGTCATCCATAACCTTGGTGTATTCGTCCTGAGACCACTCCCCTTCCTCGAGGGGAACATGGAATGGACGGCCCGCAGTCTTACCTGCGATGCGTCGGACTGTCTCTTTGGGCATCTGCTCCAGGTAGAATACAGCAGCGGGGAGACCCAAGCCTCCCTGCTCCTTGTCGGCGATGGTGTGGGCTATGATCTGCGTGAACACATCAGACTTACCGATACCTGTACCGGCACCAAGCGTGATCACCTGACCACGGTGGCGACCATAGGTAGCCTTTGTAAGTCCTTCCCACGGCCACGGCAGGCCCATCTCCAAGGGGGCTAAGGCATCCTCTTTGATATCAGAGACGCGAACCAGACCATCAGGCCGATAGGGAGTTGCTTCCCACACGGCGGAGGTGATGGCTTTGGTCTGCCCTTGGACAAGACATTCCGATGCATCCTTGAGGGGGAGCGTGGCAATCTTCGCCTTACCCGGACTGAGTAAGAGGGCGCATTCAACTGCTGCCTCTTGCCCCGGCTCATCCATGTCAAACATGAACACGACCTCGTCGTACCCCTCAAGGAATGCGATGTTATTCTTTACAGTCTTAACCGCTGAACCAGTGCCATGCGGTATGCTAACGACAGGCCATGAGTTACCCAAGACTTGGTCCACAGCCATGGCATCAAGCTGACCCTCAGTCACTACGATCCGGCGACCGCTCCCACTGCAATGCTTCTGGCCAAAGAAGGGGAGGTTTGAAGTGTCGCCTACGATCTTGAACTTCTTGTGAGGATAGCGCAGGTGCTGAGCGACAAGCCGTCCATCGACATAGTATGGTGATACATGGCAGGTCTTGTCGGCCTTGTCCTTACCCATAGCATACCCGAAGCGTTCACAAGTTTTCTTCGTGATCTTCCGGGAAGGAATGGGGAGTATCTCGAGGTCGGTCAGCATGGCTGTTTCCTTCGGTGGTGTCGAGGGCATGGGTCGTGATTGACCCTCCCCCTTCTCGTGATGCTTACACCCGAAGCAATACCCGGAACCATCCGAGTATCGCGCCAGGTTATCCTTACTCCCACAGGCGGGGCAAGGCTCATGCTGTATGAACGTACTGTCGTCAGCCATGGTGGCTCTACTTATTCAAGCGGTAGCGGGAGTAGCGTACACCGTTGGGATCGGTATGCATCTCCGTGTTGATGTAGTGCCCAGCCTTACGCAGCTCACGGATCACCACAGGAAGGTGGTCAATCTGGTAGTGCATGCTGGCTTCTCGCTTGCTGATAGGGCCATGCTTCATCAAGTGACTAAGCACTTTCGTTGTCTGAGTCATTGTCGGTGTCCTTTCCTTGGGATAGCCATGCGCCAACGTCGAAGGTAGGGCATGTCTTGTTGTCGTCTAGATCGCAGTGACCTACGATGTCCTCGATGGGATGCTCATCCTTAAGCCGAGCAATCAGCTCTCTCAGGGATTTGTACTGAGCCTCGGTGAAGTTCCTCTCGTCGTTACCATCCGCACCCTTGCCACCGATCAGGCATATGCCCAAGCTGTGCCGGTTGTAGCCGCGAGCATGAGCACCTTGCTGATGCGCTGGGCGACCGTTCTCGACCGTGCCATCACGCTTGATGACGTAGTGGTAGCCGATGTCCAGCCATCCGTTAGCCCGATGCCAGCGTCTGATTGTACTGGTGCCGATGTCCATCTCAGGCGGTGTCCACGAGCAGTGAATCACCAGCATGTTAATCTTGCGGGAGTTGCTCATGGTAACCACCCCAGTCCTTTGATGTAGTCCTTGGAGATCCGGGTGGACTCACTGTCCTCTGTCAGCCACTCATCAGGTATGTCCTTGTGAGCATACTTGAAGCCGTACTTATCAGCCCAGAGACCATAGGAGGTCTTGCTTGCCTTGCTGAGTAGTTGACGGGAGTTCTGGAAGACGAACCGCAAGTCAATCTGTGGGTGCTCTTCACGCAGCCGGAGGTGCTTTGTCCTGTCGGCGGATTGGAACCACCCCTTGGCCTCAATGACGATGCCATTAGGGAGAACAAAGTCAGGCCGGAAGCGGGTGTACCGGTGGATCAGATACTTAACGGTTCCAGGTTCATAGGCAAAGGGTGACTCCCGGGCCTCGAGAGACGACGCGATGCGTTCCTCAAAGCCCGAGCGATAGCCCAGCGATGTCATCCTAGTCTTGTTCTTGGATGGCATCTTAGAAGTCCGGGTCCATAGTGGAACCGCTTTCCTCAGAGCGGTCTGCGAACCCTGAGCTGTTACCAGCAGGTGCTTCAGGAGCCACGTAGCCACCCTCGACAACACCGAAGGAACCGCCGCCGCCACCGAACTCAACCAGCTCGACGATCTGTACAGCCTTGAGGCGGAAGCTTACGCCTGCACCCTTGACGATCTTGCTGGTGCCGTACCATGGGTAAGCCTGATATGCCACAGCTACCTTGGAGCCACCGCCTACTCGGGGGCGGTCGCCTTCGATACGTTTGCCTGAGGCATCAACCATGTCGGGAGTGTTATCCCAAGTCTCACCGGTGTTCCGGTTCTGACCTGTAGCTTTGACCTTGAAAGTCACAAGCCACTGGCCGGTAGGCTCTTCGTTTTCGTCCTCTTCGGGTCGGATGGGTGAGCCAGCAAAGTCAACCTGCTTGCCCTTTCCGTTCCACATATCACGGGCGACCGGCATCAGGGAGTCGTGAACCTTGATGAACTCTTGAGCCTCTTCCTCAGTCAGACGGAAGGTAACCTTGTAGTCACCGTACTCAGGGTCTTCCCGGTGCAGGTGAGGGTACACGGCGGTGTGTACGCCGGTGGTGTGAATAGGATATTTAGCCATTAATAGTCTCCGTGTTGGTAGTCATTGGTGTCCCAGCCGCGTTGATCCATCTCAGCGAGTAGGTCCAGCGGAAGGGGTAAGCCTGCTCGACGGCACTGATTGGCGCACAAGCTCAGTTGGGCATTGTTCAGCGTCTGGTAATCGACAGGTGGGTCGAGGTCAGTGTGGTCTACTGTTCTCATTTCAGTTCTCCATGTACGTAGTCACGCAGTGCCCACGCCTCAGGGCTGTCCGCATTCCACGCGCTGTTAAGAAGGTTGTTGGTCTTGGCGACGGTCTCGGAGATAGGTAGTCCGAGAGCGTCCATGGTTACCACCGCAGCGGCGACTAAGGCATGAACCTGAGTCTCTGCTGGTAGATGCTGAACCGAAGACACGACTGTCATAGCCGCACCCGCTGCCTCAGCAACGCCGTGGTTGTTAAAGTTATCAGGGTTGAAGGGCATAGGGCCTCTCTTTCAGTCTCTCTTATGGTGGTGGTTTCTGATAGCGTCTCTCTTAAGGTGGTGGTTTCTACGCAAAGAAGAAGGACGAGTCCTGCACCAAGCTCAGATCTAGGTTACCTGGTTCAGGGAGTTCCTCCAGTTCAGTCTGGTTGTAGTCATCGAGCTGGCTGTAGATGTTCTCCCGGAAGGTCTCGAGGACCGGCTGAGAGTACATCTCGACAAAAGCCATACGCAGTACGGTGTTGAGCATGGGGACGTCGGCTGCGTGGCAACCATAGCTGTCATGGACAACGTGAATGCTCACCTCGCCCTCGATGTTAGCGTCCATCAGGTTCACCGTCTTCATCAGGTGAGCAGCGTCCAT
>Ga0102963_1000135_pt1 | contig 30670 bp, 38 predicted proteins | sample SalPon2_C_H2O_MG_2_FD_84522 | JGI IMG/M metagenome (GOLD analysis project Ga0102963, IMG submission 84522) | Salt pond water microbial communities from South San Francisco under conditions of wetland restoration - Salt Pond MetaG SF2_C_H2O_MG | ecosystem: Environmental > Aquatic > Non-marine... | reverse complement strand
GTTTCTCATCAACAGGAGAAGAAACGCCCATGTTTGACGGGACAGTTGCCCCTGATGCCCAATCTGGGGCTTTGCCGTCCCGCATTTCTTGATTCATGATTGCGTTAAACAACTTCTTCGCAACCCCACGACCAGGCATTGCCGCCGCTTCTTCATAGACCCGCCTCGTTGTTTCTTCATCCCAACCGTGATGTTGTTTGAAACCTGCAATCGCTTCCTTTGTTGGGCCATTGTGGAAATAATGATCGGCTCTCCCTGACAAATGACGAATAAAGCCTTCATCAAAGAGTTCAGGGTGAAGGAACATCTTTGCATTTTCTTTGGAGGCTGCGCTGGTGTTCTGTTGTTCGGCAACTCGATTGCTCATTTCCTCTTCGGAATGGACGCCGTATTGCAGCCCGTCGCTATGCGATATACCAGCGAACTTGTTGAACTCAGGCAGTTGTTTCAACGCCATGTAAGCCATGCCTTTCAATTGCTCAATTGGTAGTTGTGGGTATTGTTGTTTGATACCTTGAACCGCCATAGCAAAACGGTTTCGCAACTTGTGGTCTTTGAGGTAAAGTGAATTGCCATGCAAAATGCGAGGACTGATTTCATCGGTTGCCTCCAACTTCAACGTTGGATATTTTTCATTTCGCAACGCTTGTAATCCTGCCGCATAAGGTCGTGCGTATGCTTCGGGTCGTCCAGTCAATGCGCTAACGTATTGCGTAATCAAAGCCCCTTGTTCGTTATGTGTTTGGCCGTTTTTTGGCCCAAGAACAGGTTGCCTCCATGCTTGAACTGCGACAAAGTTCCCCATGTCTTTTTGGAACGCCAATGGGATTTCACGAAACGGAACGCCCGATGCTGCCGCCCTTTGGCGATTCACTTCATTTGTCTTTGAGATGGCTTCATTGATAATCGGCGCACCTGCATTTACCGCTTTTTGAAACGCTTGATGCCACGCTTGAGGATTCATTGCCTCGCCCTGATTGATGATTTCAATGTCTTGCGGGGTCAAGCCTCCTATTCCCTGTCGTGCGGCCAACTTGACGGCATCGGCTTCAACCCCTGCGAAATTGTCATGATTGAGATCGTGGTGGCTATCTGCTAAGGCTGAATACCCTTCTTCAACCGAATTGGTTGAAAGCATTGCCTCAATGAACTCATCAATGTTGAAAATACCGTAGCCCTTTCGAATGATGAAATCGTCCAAAACAACCAACGGCATGACAATCACTTCTTGCCTACAAGACCCATCTCCTGTGCCAAAGCCATGTCCACAAAGCGATATGCCTTTTCCTCTTCATTGGTTTCCGTTGCACCAGTTGGTGCTGAGGACTCATGCCCACTTACAACTGCACCAACCTTACCTTCATTTCCAAGTTCAGGCGTGGCTTTTGTCAATTTGTTGAGTTGTTGAATCAATTTCTCAATTTTACGCTTCATCGCCATCAGTTCGGAACGTGAGATATTTGGCTTTGATTTTGCGAGAAGTGGGTCATGTGTGCTAAGAGGATCGCCGATGGCATCCCTTGAGAATCGTTGCGTTGATGTTCCCATACGTGCAACTGTCGGCAACTTTGTTCCTCGCCCAATTGAACCACCTTGAATTGAACCACGTTTTGTCCCCATGCCTCTTGTGTCGGCATGGTGCGTCAATCCTGTTGGCAACGAACCCATTTGTCGTCGCATTCGCTCGTTTGCTTTCTTACGTTCCCAGGCGATGGGGTCACGGAGTCGGAGAGGGATTCGGTCTGTTCGAGAACGCCCAATGCCCCGAATTGCTTCGCTATGGATATTTGGATGGAAGGCTTGGCGACGTGAACTGCGATCCACATCAATTTCAGCATTTCCAGCCCTCCGACGAGTCATTGATTTAGGCTGACGGCCTCCACGTGCTGGCTTCTTCCGCTTGCCCTCACGCTTCTTGGTTCGCTTGCGCTTTTTCTTTGACTTGCGCTCGTCCTCATCGGATTCCTCATCATCATACATGTGGCGACCTTTGTATCGTCGCTTGGCTTTGGTGATGCTATCCCATGATTGCTCGAAAATGTCCTCGCTGGCGGTGAAATAATCAACGTTTTTAGGGTCGCCAAAGCCTTGACGAATTGCGTGATTTCGCACATCGTCAATGTTTTCAAGCGGAATGATTTTGACTGGTTTATTTTTGGTTGGCGTAATTCCCCTTTCACAGAACATGCAGAACTTGTTTGGGTCGTCCTCCATGAAAACCGCCCTTCCACATTTGCTACATTCATTGTTCTTGATTGCCTTCCCAAGCATGGCTGGAACAACTGAATTGCTTAATCCATATTTGATGTTTGGGCCTTCTGTTCGCACCGAACCTGCATTCATCCCGTTGGATAAGCCAATGCCGTTGCGGTTCAAATCCAAACCAACGCCAGCCTCAAGCATTTGTTGTTCTTGCTCAAATTGAGGTGAGCGACCCAACGTATCGTCTATTTTTTCTGGCTTGATGCTCACGTGTGGGATTTTAGGGGAAAGTTCACGCATGGCTTGTTCTCGTCGTTTCTTTGGGTCTTGTTGATCACGACTTCGTGCATCTTCTGGTGTTTCCCGTCCATGATGCGATAAGCCGTCGCTATCCTCATTTGGGTTAATGTCGTGATCAAGAACCTCACGGGGGTTGAAACCGCCCATCATCTCTTGAGTTCGTGGAGTCCAAAGAACAGGCTCACGTGGGTTGCTAACGACCATCCTTCAACCTCCTTCGAATTGAACGGTATGCAAGGTCAATCTCATTGGGCAGGGTCATATACCATTGCGCCAAAGAAGGAACACGTGCATAGGATTTTGACATTGGAAGCATTTTTTGTTTGAGATCGGTAATGAGTTGCGTTCCATCAAGAAGTGAAATGACCTCGGCTTGAGGGTTATGATTGAGGACTTTCAAATCATCAATCATCAATCTGGTTAAAATCAACGCACCCCAAATCTCACCTACAACATCTTCTGGATAATCAAGGTGTTCAGCGACGGCATCAGCCCATCGTTGAATCACCACATCAACTGAATGGGTGTAATTCATCAAATCAACAAGGGTCCATTCGTCTTTGGGCATTTTGTTGCTCAACACCAAATCGTGCTTTGGTAGGTCTTTGCACATGAGTTGTCGAACTGTGTTCATTCGCTCATCACCCCTGATGCAACCAAGCGTTTCTTGAGTTCAACCCATTCTTGAGGGGACTTTTCGGTATAGAATTGTTGTAAGACGTTAAGGATTGATACAGATTGCTTATCCTCAATCGTTTCAGCCTTCTCCATCCACTTTGCCAATTCAACCAGCGTATCACGCACTTCACGATGAACCTTCAATGCGGTTTCAACATCACGCATTTCAATTGGCTCGGACTCATCATCAAATTGATTTTCCACGTGGTCAAGGACTCGGCCCAACAACCGATCCAAACGATTCATGTTGTTTTCAACACGGCTCAATGATTCATGCACCGTTTTCATGGCGTTTGGCAACGCCTCAATGTGAACGTGTTGTTGAATGATTGGTTTTGTGTGCTTTTCCATGTGTGTTGATACGAGGCTGCTCGCAATTCCCAACTCAACTGCGAAGTCGTCAATGCCAGCACGTCCTTCAAGAATAGCCGCTTCAATCTCAGCACGTTCAGGGCTGATGCAAAGAGGACATTGGGTGTTTGAATTGTTGTAGTATTCGCCAGAATGCCGTCGCATGTGGCGATGAGTTGTCCCCTCAGCCCATTGATTCTCAAAGTCGCAATCTTGAACATCAAGCGAACCTTGAAGGATTTTGGTTTCGATGAGATCACGTTCAGGATGGTTGCAGAACGGGCAGTTCTTCCGAGTCTGCCGACCAGCCATAACTTACCCCACGCTTCTTGTGTTTATTGCGTTATTCATCCTTCCTGTGCAAATAGCACAAGTTCTTATCGTCAAGGTCGCCTCTCCGCTTGCATCTATCGCCACTTTTGGTGGACGCCACGCATTGGGGTTTTTCATTTTGGGCTTTCTTTTTTTCACGCATCAAACGAATGTCGTCCATGTCAAAATCGCCATCCCCGTCTTGGTCAAAGCGGGTTAAGATCGGACTGTATGGTAGCGGATTAAAACGCCTCATTCCCAATGAGGCATCACCGAAAGGAAGCGAATTGCCGAACCGCAACTGCAAACGTAAAAAGCAAACCAAAAGCCCCCATGAGGACTTGACTCGAACTAAGGCTTGAGCCACGCCAAACCAACATCACAAACATAGCAAGCATAAAAGCGATAATGTAAATCATTGTTGCACTTTCAACCAACATTTTGTTGGGACTCATAAACTCAACCGTAGTGTTGTAAATGTTCGGTTGTTGAGGGGTTTTTTCGTCTTGATTCAAAGCATTGCACCCCCCGCTATCGTTGCACCAGTCTTAGCAACGTTGCCGAAGCCGCCCTGTTGTTGAACCTGTTGCCCAAGCATACCGCCAATCAAGTTGCCGAAGAATCCTGGTTGTTGTTGGGGTTGCATATTCATCCCCATTGAATGTGCTTGAAGGAACATCTGTCGTTGTTGCTCATTCATGGCGAGGGTTTGTTGCGCTGCCGATTGAAGGCGGCTCATTGTCAAGCCAAGATTTTCAGGCGAGAGGGTGTTGATTGCCGTAGGAAGCGAAGATGGATTCAAGGTGATTTTGTCCCCCTCGCTGACAAACTCAACCGTAGTAAAGAACTCCTTGATGGAAAGTCGAACCACTTCACCGATTAAATCCATGAGAAGCCCCACGTTATCGGTGGTGATAAAACGAGCGACAGGATCGTTGAGTTGAAGCAAACGTGCAGTTGCGGTGATTGGGTCATTTGCCATCTGTTGCATCATTGGGTTTTGGGTTTGTTGCATCATCATCATGGTTGGGTCCATGCCCATGCCCATGCCCATACCCATGCCCATGTTGTTTCCAGTCGGTGAACCAAACTGTGTGCTGGATTGTGTGTTATCGTTTCTGCTGAACCATCCCATGTGCTTCACCCTTGTTGTTGTGCAATTGCCTCTTGCGCTTGTGCCATCAATTGTGCATTCATAGCACTTTGCATAGCAACTCCATTTGCCATAGCGTTTCTTTGAGCCATGACATTTTCCGCTTGTAATGCCCGAAGGTCAAACGTGACTTGAACAATATCCACCACACCCGTTGTTGGGTTTGGAAGTTGAGTCAATTGAACGCCTTTGGAATGTTGTGCGTCTTTGTGAATCATCGCAAAGAATTGCTCATATTTGAGTAGGGACTCAGGGGTGCTTCGATTCCTTGCCGTGTTTCCCCCCATGAATGCGCCCATCCCTGGTATTTTGGTGAACTTTGTTCCTTTGCTGACAGGTTTCATTAACAACCCTTCCTCAGCCATTTCATGTTCTTGAACCAACGATCTAAGCGTGTGGTAAATGTGGAGATGTGCGGGACATAGCGAACTGTTCATTTCGTCGCCGTGATCGCCATGTGTTCGAGCCAATGGCTTTCTTGCACTTCCCGTTTCTTCATCAAACCAATAGATGTCGGCAAGTGAAAGGGTAGTGCGCTCATCTATGATATGGGCGTATGCGTTATCACCCTCAAGAAACCTGCGAATGTCCACGCCACAACAAGCACATTCATGCGCTGCGTTGTAGCGATACACTTTGAACAGACCCAGATTGTAATTGGGTGGTCGGAGAGCCTTTCGAAGCATTTTGATGTTTTGCTTACGGGCTTTCTTGGGATTCTTTGGGTTTGATTTCAATTGGATTTCAACGGTTGGAATCAATTGCTCGTCGCCAATATCGCCCGTTGAACCTGCGCTCGCCATCTCCGCACGTTGCTGAGATTTGAGCAGTTCATACGAGATTCCCGTTTGTGCGGCCATCATTCGCAATTGCTCATCATCAAGGCCAGCCAACTTCACCCCCCGTTGATAAAGGAGGTTGAGGGGATTAAGCCCCGCAGCATTCCACGCCATTAGCCCTCCCATAACTCACACCGCCATAAGGCTTTTCTCATAAGGAATCCAATAATTCAATCAAGTTCTTTTCCACGTTGATTCCGTGTTGCGAGGACATAGCCATGACCTCGGCACGTATTCCAGCCTTCCTCAAACGTTTCAACGAATCACGAAAGGGGGCTACAATCGGATGCTCTTTCTGCAAACCGACACGCCAAAGCATCTCGGCTTTATCGTCCCACCACAAATCCATTTTGTTTATCATCAAACAAAACAAACGGGGGGTGTATTTCTTTGAGTTCTTTTTTGCCTTGCGTGAAATGTTCTTGCTCACGTCTTTTTTGACGATGTTATCCACCAGATAGGACAGGCTCGCTGAGGCATCCATCGCAAACTGTTTGAAAATCATGGCTCGATGGTCAATCATGAATACCACCAATTCAACGTCCCTTCCGAACATATCCTCCACCCACATGTTGCGAAACATTGCATCGCCAGCAAGATCGGTGGTTCGTATCGGCTTCTTGACTTTGACAAGACGAACCTGTTTCCTCGTTGCACGTGGGGATTTGAAGCCAACCTCGTTGTTGGTCTTTGGGTGTGCGGTTCTTAGGTTGTAAGGGATAGGGTCAATGTCGCCAGGAACGGTGAGATATTGGTCAAGTGTCGTTTTGCCGACCATTGAAGGGCCATATATCCCAACACGATATGGCCTTAAAATGCGATAAAGCGAATAAAACGCCGATGCAGAAGCCATTAACATGTGTCCTGCAACCAAGGCAGACATTATGCCCACCTTGTTTTGTTTATTTGAAAAGACCAGTCAAAAGATTCCACACGTCCGAAGGAGATACGCCGAGCATTTCCAATCCAAAAAGAAGGCCAAAAGTCAAAGCGACCCCTCCGATCAGCGCAACAACCGTTCTTACCCATCCTGCAACCCGTTCCATTTTTCGCTCGTATGCGTTTTCAGCCAAGATCATTGACATGGCTTCGGTTTGCCGTTCCTGTTGCGTTGTAAAAGGCCACATGAACAATCCTCAAAACACACTCATTCTTTGTTTGCATCATTTGGAACCCCAAACTGCGTTTGTTGAGATTGGTATTGGGATTGCTGGACCCCATTTTGCCAGTATTGTTGTTTTGATGCTCGACGTTGGTTGAGGCGTTGTTGTTGGCGATGCCACTTATCCACTTGGTTTTCTCTTGCGAACTCGGCTCGCATGGCGAGAGAATCACGAATCCCTCCCACGTGGAAGAGAACCATTGCGGTGCAAAGGAAACCGAATGCAATCAATCCATATTGAAGCCCCATTTCACCTGCGCCAGCATCAGGGAGATACCAACCCATGTGGGAAACGGCTACCGAAATACCCGTCAAAAGCGATTGCCAAAGCAACATCGCAATGAGGTTGATGTCAATTCGGTTGGTGTCCTGCCCCATGTAAGGAGGCGGGTAAAATGCTTGCGGAGGTTGTTCATCTGGCTTATTCATCGTCTTTCACCTTGTCCTTGTTCAAGAAGTAAAACGCAATCGCATGATTGATGAAAGAGGACTTGGACTCTCGGCCTCGTTCCTTTTCCATTTTGGCGAAAAGGCCGTCTTTCATCACCACCGAAACGTGCTTGCCCATCACCCCTCCCATGTTTCACACCTATATGAACTATCACACAATAAACAGAACCAAATAGGGGGGGACGTGTGCAAAACTCATGGGCGAAGCCAACTTGATTGAAGCCGTTCACACCCTGCGTTCTTACAATTTGGCGATGGCTGGAATGTCAAACGATCCTCAAAGCGTCACGTCATGGATAACCAGATACGCCGAAAACGAGGGGAAAGCAAAGAACTTCTGTCAAGACGCAGCCATTGGTTTGCTATGTCATTTGGGAAACCCAATCTATGCGTTCAACAATTTGACAACCGACCAGCAACTTTGGTCGGGCATTTTCGGAAGTGCTGAACAGGCATTGGTTCAAGAGGCAAACTGGCAAAACTCACAACTAAGCCAGCATAACCTCACTTCTTTTGCTCGATTGTTCACGACGGACATAACTTGGATTCAGCAATACGCTCAAACCCTGCAATATCCGATGGACATTCCGTTTGAGTTCTTTGTGAACAAAGTCATTGCCGATCTCCGCACGTGTCAAGGGTCAAGTGGTGCTGGCGGAATCCCTCATTCACCTCAAACCCATTCAAGCATGACTCCGCCTATGCCCTGAAATCATTTAGGTTGGGTTGAACTCCCCTTGATTGATTCCATGCTTGCATAAATGAGTCTTGAGGAACGTTTGCCATTGCCATAAGTTCACCAACTGTTCCTCTCGTTGAAGCCTTTGAACTTGAAAGGTCTTGGCGACCCAACTCATGAATGTCAAATCCTGCATCTCGCAACGGATCTACAATTGAAGGGTGCATTGAATTGAAAACAACTGTTGGGACGCCACGTTCTTTTGCATCAATGATTTGTTGAAGCAATTGCTCTTGCTCTTGCTGATTGAAGAATCCGTGTGCGCCCTCTTCTCCAAAGTAAGGCGGATCGAAAGTGATGAGGTTATCATCAGCCTTCATTTGGTCTTTAATATCTTCATAGAATTGGAATGCGTTTCCCGTTCTCCAATCCCAATCCTTCATGGCATCATGCCAAGGCGTGAAATCGTGAACTCCACCACCGCCACGCATTGGCGTGGCTCTCATTGCATTGCCGCCTGGTTGAATACGTCCTTTGTAGCGATTCTTTTCTTCATCGTAAAGTCCTGCATTTCGCAATTGACCAAAAAATGAATCTTCAAGTTCCTGAACTGGCGGGATTTGTGATTTTGCACGTGAAGTCCCTGGTGGGGTTGAATATGGATTATTCCATGATGGCAACTCCCTGCCTCGACCATAACGAACCAAACTGTTGAACCCTGTCAATTGCAGCATGTAAAAAATCTCAGCCATTTGGTCGTATTCCTCTTGCGTTGCCGTTCCGCTTGCCGCTTTCTCCCTCAATGCGTTGTATTGGTTTCTTAGGTTGTAATAGTGGGCTGGAATGAAAGTTCGGTTGCCTTCGCCAAATCGGTTCATCAATTCAGGAGTCATTGTTCCAATTTCCATTTGTCCCAAAGTGGGATGAGGGATGGTAATTGGTTCGCCTTCACCGATGTTATACCTATCCGTATCAATTTGCATCGGTTCACGGATGATTCGACGCATCAAATTGCCTATATCGGGGTTAATGTCGTTGATGATGGCTCTTGACGGTTTAAAACCCAAGGATAAACCGCCGCCGCCGCCAAATGTTTCAATCATCTCACGATCACCAAGCGTTTGTCTTAGTGCTTCCATGATGTTTGAATACATTGGATTGTTTTTGACGCCTTGGAGTCGAAATGCCGTAGGAAGGGCTTTTCTTCGTCCAAAATCCCCTGCTGATGGATGAGGCATTTTTTTGATGGTGTTCTCGTCCTCTATTTGTAGGCTCTCCCAAGCCAGTTGGAAAATGTCGCCAGATAGTGCGTTTTGCCACAATTCACGTCCTTCATTCGTCATGTCCTGTGGGTCAAAGTAAAGACCATGCGTTCCTGTTGCGATACCTCTTGAAACGAATGGCGAGTCATAATCTCCTGTAATGCTCAATGGAACAGGAATACCCTCATACCGATAACCAGACTTTGGATTCTCCCATTCAACATAACGTCCACCTTGACTTTGCTCACGCAACTTTGGATTGAACGGATCGGCAAAAGCCAACGGTATTCTCAGCAACGGGTCCACCGAACCTGAAACCAAATGCCCCCTATCCTCTCGGAATGGAGGGGCAATGTCCTCCCTCATGGCTCTATTTTCACGCTTCCACTTTTGACTATGTGGAAGGTTTTTGTCCATCAAATCATAGACCTCGTATGCAATTCGAGGTGCTTCCATTGTTTGACCTCCGCCATAATCCCATGACAACATAGCGTCACCATACGGATTCCGATCCAATATCAAGTTCTCACGCATTCCCAAAATCTGTTGAGGGGTTTTATCTCCACGAATCAGTTCCTCCAACTCTTCAGGGCTGAGATCACCAGCCGTCCACATGTGGGCGGTTCGGTTTGCTTTACGTCCACGTTCAGGATTCCCCAAGAACGCTGAACGTTGAGCCTTCTCATCCAAACGGAAGAATGGGTCTTTGAGAGGAAGCACATTGGCGATAGCAATAGGTCTATTTTGACGCATCACGCTCAATGCGCCTGTGTGTGGCCGAATGTTTGCGGGGTCGCCTCCAATCATACCAGGGTTTAGGTGTAGGCTTTGAGCATCAATGTTGCGGAATGCCTCAATGTTATGTGGTCGTCCGACACGGTATGTTCCGAACTTGTCCATGTTGAGGTTGCCTTTCATGTCCTCAAGCGGATATGCAGTTGTTCCTGTAAGTGAAACCGTTCCGAGTTCGGGGCGATCACGTTTGTTGCGTTTTAGGTTGTCATACCATGCCTTCTCAAACGCTTCCGACATGAGCATCAATCCTTCTTGACTTTTTCATGAAGCCTCCGAAGGGTTTCACTTTCTAATTTGGCTGGCTTACGCTTTGCAGGTGGTTTTGGCGTTGGGTTGCCTCTCATTCTGTCAATCATACGTTGAAGGGTTCGATCGCCCGTTGGGTTCTCAGGATTTTTAGCGGTTTTGCGCTCATGTTCCTTCATGTTTTCATCAACGGCGGCTTCAATATCCGCCGTTTTTTCAGGCTCGGTCCACCATGCTTCTTTGAGAACTTGAGTCCATGCAAGTTCAAAGCATTCGCCAGCCATGCTAATCGGCAGGGAGGCTTTGGTTTTCAATTTGACTCAACGAAAGTCGTCCATGAGCGTCTTTTGTTTATTTGAACCAAATGCCCCACGTGCGATTGCTCTTGATACCGCAGGTGAAACAACGTTGCCTATCATTTGGTCGGCGGCAGGTATGGATTTGACTTGGCCTGTTCGTGGATTGGTCTTTCGATAATACCGACCAGCAGCCGATGAAATGTCATAATCGGGTCGGAATCCTTGAATCATCATCACCTCTTGAGGTGTAAGCCTTCGGTTGTAGGCCAACGAAGGCATGTTGTGTGTAATTCCCGTTGTGTGAGAGGTCAAAGGTTTCCGATGCTGGAATGTTGTTGGTAATCCTGTTTTTTTGCTTGTTGCATTTGGGTTGAGCCAAGGTGCGCCTTTTCCTGTGCCTGGATTCACCCCGCCAGATTGTGAAATCCAACCTTGCCCCATCAAAATATCTGCAACTTTTGGACTAATTTTTCCATCAGCAAGCATTTGGTCAATAATGGCTTGCTTTTTTGGCCTGTTTTCTTCCTCTTCACCTTGGAGGTGAGGAAGGAAATCTAAAACAGTTGGACTCGGCTTTGCCCCCCCAACAGGTTTGCGATCACGGTGATAATGCGTAGGTTCAGCCTCCCAACCCTCGCCAATGAACGTTCGACCCCTCGTAGTTGGGACTCCGAAGTTGATTGCATCCAATTTTGGTTGCTTTGTTAAAAGTTGCATGACTCGTTGTTGAAATGGCTTGCTGACGTATTTATCCAAGAGGTGCGGATTCTCTTTGATGAACTGTGCAACGGCTGGTGCTTCTTCAAGCGACCACGAATTGAGGTTGATGTCGGGATGCTTTATCATCTGTTCAGCCGTGTAAAGGGCATTGCCAATCATTGGGAAGGCGGAGAGCCGATCCTCATGGATTTCTTCTGGCGTTTTTCCTGCTGGACCCGTTTTTCTTTGAGCCATCGTAAAGGCTTGACACGGAGGCGATGCGTGATAGTGAACAGGGCGACCTTGAGATGCCCTCGCATATCGCTCGATTAAATCATCAGGATGAAGCATTCCTTGTTCTGTTCCAATGAAGCCTTGAATGATTTCCCCCTCTTGGTTATCACGTCGCACATCGTTTGCTGCGTCCCATGCTTCAACTGAGGCAAATGTTGGAACCCCCGCCATTCGGAATCCTTCATCAAAGCCCCCCATTCCTGCGAACTCCGTGATAACGCCTACATCATCACGCATTCGTGCTTGTGGAAACCTTCGGTTGAAAATCCCCATCATGGTATTGAGGTCTTGGTCGGACATTGCTTTCTCAATCATTGACGACCAAGCAGCCTGAAATAAAGCCTCGGTCATGTGTGGTTTGAACAGACACCCAGATAAAAGCATATCCCAAACAACAAGTGGTTAGAGAGGCTTTAAGAAGAAATGCAAAACATTTCATTTCGGCGGCAGACCCCTCCCTCCTGTTCATGGTTCAAAATCAGGCACTTCTCACCTTCCTTCGGATTGGGCGTCCGAAGCGGGGGTGTGCCGCCACCTATTTTCACATCAAATCTCTTTGCCGATCCGTTATGTCCTTGATGTTTCTTCGCAAACGCTTTGTGTCATGTCCTTGACTGACGCTGCCTAAGCCCTTTTGTTTGCCTTGCTCATCACGTTTCTTTTCCGACCATTCTTCCCTGCCATCGGTTGAAAGGAGATAAGCAATCAATTCTTGAGCATTGGAAAACTTGTTGCCCTCCATTTCGATGTTCTCCCCAACGGGGGAATACGAAGGCAATTCCACATAACGGCTACCGCTTGTAATTTTTCTTGCTGCTTCATTCCATTCGGGTTGATCGCCCCTGCGGTAAAATCTCGTTCCGCTTCCCCCTCCTTCTTTATACCAGTTAGGATCCCAAGGTTCAACTCCATATTTCACATAAAGCGGGACTCCGTGTTCATCCATTTTGTCTTTATCGGCAGAAAAACCTTCTGTGTGATAAGCCCAATGTGTTTCAGGGAATATCTGTTGAGCGATGCTATCTCGGTTTGCATCATATCGTTGTTGTTCGCTAAAATCTGGCTCGTCCAATTTCACCCCGTCTTTCCAATGACGAGGGGCAGGACGAGAATAATACGTTTCTCCAGGTTTCCAATCTATGCCAAAGGAGGGCTGGTATTGTTTTTCATATTGAATAGGCGATAGTTGATTGTGATAATTTAAGCGATTCCAAATACCGCTTGCGCCACCTTGACCCAAACCTGTTTGGAATCCCCAATACATCACCTCATCAAGCGGAGGCGGGTCAATGATGTTGTCCTTTGTATCACGAACCATGTTTTGTAGTGAGGGTTCAGCATAACCCGAATACGTCCAACCAGACGGACGAATCATTTCGAAATTATCCTCATCGAACTCATCCTGTGGTTGATGATGAGGGGGGATTCGGAACATCGCTCTTGAATAATCTCTATCATTCTGTGGCATCAATGAAAGAATGTCCTCAACGTTTTCAGTCAAGAGTTCAGGGTAAAAATCCAAGAACTTGCCCAAAGGAAGTGAAGGAAAATCGTCATATTCGCTCTTGAACTTCAAAATCAAGTCCCTTTCTTGTTTTGTAATTGAATCCCAAGCCTCTTCAAATGCGGTCATTCATCCACCCCCAATTGACCAACGGGTATCAATTTATCATCGAATATGCGGGGGGCGATATGCTGGCCGTCAAAGGTATAACGGGGACTTCTTCTTTCGGAAGCACTTGAAATCAAACCACGATCCACCATCTTATTCCAATAGTCGGCTAATTCCCAATCCACCCTTGTTGCATGGACAACAGGGGACTCTATATCGTGATGCCATGCTCTATGCTTCAATTCATCAATCATTTCCTGCAAATAAGCCTGTGATTTGCCTTCACCCCTCAACGGCTCGGCTACCTCAAAATGATGCAGGAATACATCATTCGGCATCGCACCACTACCAAAATAGAGGCTATGCGGCTTCAATGTTGCAGATCCTCTCGCCATATCGTCTTTCGAAGTCCAATACACATCGCCCATCCCGCCATAGGTATTGCCTTGGAGGGGGGTTTCCATGTAAGTTGGGAATAGATGGTTGAATTGCTCTTGGCGTTTTTCTTCGTGAAGGGGCATATCCCATTGCACTTCGCCAGGATATGTTTCAAAATCTGGCTCATAGATGGGCATTTTCAGCAAGTCCCAAGCGGTGTCAAAGGCGGTTATAGAGCATCCCTCGCCAAGTCATAGAACTCTTCCAAATCTCTTGGGGTAATCCCTCTTGTGTAATTTTTCTTTGTTCGACCAGTTAAGCCAACCTTTCCTATCAATGAATCAAGTCCAAGCAGGTTCGCCATAACTCCCCTGTGGTGTCCGTCTGTGATTTCATGTCGCCATTGATTGCCACTCAAATTGAGAACTGAACGGATAGGTGGTGGGCGATACCCTTTATTCCAAAAATCAGCATAGTGTCTGCCTTGTTCCAATTTGCTTCGCCAAGAATACGGTCCTGACGCATCTTCTGTGATGCCTTCCGACCATCTGGTATCTGGGCTATTGATTGGTATGTTTTCAATACGGTTCAATTCCCACATTTCAGGATTGGTGTAGGTAGTGTCATTCCAATATAACGAACCAACAGGCGGTTTAATTGGGTAATTGTAAGCGGGGCGATCTTGTTCCATCATCCAATTTCGAGTTGCTTGGTTTCTGTAAAATCGCCCTTCATCCGAATAATCGTATTCTTCAAACTCAGGAATATCAAGAAGGTTTTCAGGCTTCGGTAATTGAGAAAAACGACCTATGAGATCAGGGTTTTCATACGCTTCAATAATGGCTTCCGCATCCACTTTACGAGGAATATGAGGCGAAAACAAATCACCCTTGACTAAGCCCCAAGCGGTGTCGAAGGCGGTCATTTTTTCCACCTCGCACGATAATAACACGGCCAGCACAAACCTTCATTGGGGTGTAGCGGCTCACGATGCCCACATTTTCCGCATTTTTGGGACTTCATGGTATAAAATCCCCCTTATCCTCTTCATCGGGCCACGGAACGCCCCACCAGCGAGCAAAATCGGCTACGCTTGGCATTTGTTGATGAGTCCTACGCATAAATCGGCCCTTTCTGTTTTGCATTGGGGCATAACGGCCTCCTGCGTTGAAGATTTCTTCTATCATGTCCTCAACCCACTTTTCATCCGAAGGCTCAACGCTTCTATGCCTTGACAAAGGCGAACCCACAATTGCGTTCACTAAAGAGGCTCTTTCCAATTCTCCGAAAACTTCCTCAATGCCAACATCTGTCCCATCTCCCCGTGAAAACCCCCCTCTTGCGATCCACTCTCCATCTCGCCCATCCCGCATGGCTTCTGCAAAGTCCCCTGTGCGATAATCGGGAAGATATTCACGATGAGGCGCAATTTTTGACCCAACAACCGCTAATTCAGCATTGGGTGAAAACCAAGAAGGGCGTTTTTGAGGCAGGTTGAAATCCACCTTCAACAAAGCCCACGCTTGGTGAAAGGCTTCGCTCATGCTGCACTCGATGAACCATCAAAACATAAAGCCATTCCAACGAAAAAAAAAATTGTGCGAGATTTCCCCCCTTGAACACGGTTTCGGGCGTTTGCCCAGAACCAATAAAAAAAACTCTCAACGTTCAACAACTGTCTTTGAACCCGCATGATTCAATGGATTCCAAATGCGGCCTAATTCCAGCCGTAAAATTGGTCAATCCATGCTTGCGTAGCACATCGAACAAGCGTTGCTTCCGCCGTAGCGCAGCCTCTTGCACGTTATGTGGCACGTTGAGGTTATAAATAAACCCCTCTCAGTCCTGTGAGTCCTGTTGCTCTCGTCGCTTACGTCGCAATTCTTCCATACGTTGCTCATGTCTTTGGGCATCTGCTAAACGCCTCATGTGTTCCCCATCATCAACGTAATGATCGCGATAAACCCAATCATCGGTTTCAAATGTTTCATCATCAAGGTGATGTTCACCTGTTGCGAGTCCTCGATAAAAATCTTCAATTTGTGCTTGGTGTTCATCATCTATGATTGAATGCCAATTCACATCATCCCACGTCCTGTCGTTATCAATCAACTCTTGATGAACAGATGAGCCATCCAATAGTTCGGACATCATTTGACCAAATCCTACATGGTCAATATCGCTGGTATCGAATCGGTCTTGAACCCATTCACGCATCATGTTGTAAAGCCCGTATTCGTTGTTCATGTGAAGGCCGACTCTTCGGGTGGTGTCGTCTTGAACAACCGATGGGTCGGGATGGCGACCCAAAACTCCTGTTTCATACATGGATGAAATCATGGCACGTTCCTGTGCATCATGTAATTTATCGGACATTTCATCGGAAACTCCCCCGAATTGTGGCTTTGCGATGAACTCATTGGTGTAATCCTTCATCTCCCGATTCTGCAACATGTCAATGAGTTCATCTGGTGCGCCCATTCCTCGCAACGCACCGCCAACGGCTGCATCTGCATTTGGAACTACATCAAAGCCAGTTGCGTTCTCGCCAATGTAGCGTTGAGCGCATTCAGGATAGTGCATGTGAAACCACGTCCCTGAACCTTCTTCTCCACACATTGGACAGGAAACCAGTTCCTTCATGATGCGCCAAGCGGTGTCAAATGCCGTCAAAACCACACCGCCCTAAACTTGCTCTTTGTTTCATTGTATTTATTCTTCGCTGCAATTTTGAGCGTTGGGTTCTTGATTTTATGCGCCAACTTTCGAGCCGCTTTAAGATCGGAGGACTTCACGCCACAGTCAATGCCTTCGCTCTCGCACCACTTCACCAAATCCTCGGTGGCGAGGTTTGCACCTGAGCCTTCAACAAAAGGACAACCGCCAAGGCCACCGATGCTGGCATCAAACTCACGAACCCCATTGTGATAACCTGTCGCCACATTCTTCATCAAATGCTGGCCGTGGTGAAGGTGCAGCGATATTTCGTGGGTGAAACCCTGTGCGATTTGAACGCCCCACGTGATTTGATACGGGTTGGCCGTTCCTTTGGTATCGCACAACACAATGCGGTTGCCGAACTCCAAACCATGTTGAATCGCCAATGTAAGTTGTTCTTGACTTGCCTCAAACGCTTCGCTGATATAAACACGCACCACGTCCTTTGGAACGCCTTTCAATGCCTCACGATAATTGGCGATGATTTGCTCTTGCTTCAAACCGTAGTTGGCTACGTTGAAGGAATCCATCGGTGAATAGAAAATGTTGAATTGGGTCATACCAGATGCAATCGCCCGATCCAGTCCACGCTTGTTAGGAACGAGGACGGAGAACCCTGTGTTATCCTCAAAGGCAGCACACACTTCTTCGGCATCAGCCATGTTTGGAACGGCCTTTGGATGGACGAAGGATGCAATTTCAATGCGGGACAAACCAGCATCACGTAGCAATTTGATGAGTTGGATTTTGTCTTGGGTGGATGGAACGTGCGGCAGGTTTTGGAGTCCATCACGTGGTCCGACCTCAAAAATCCGAATCATCCTCAATCCCTCATGAATGATTTCCAAGGAACATGTGCGTCCTCATCATTTAGCCGACCCCATTCCCGAAGGTGTTCTATGTCGTCGGAAGCCTCGATGCCGTCTGTTTCCGAAGTCTGCGACAACGGTTTGTGCATATCGTCAAGCCAAAGTCTGCCGCTTTCCCCTGTTTCAAAACGTTCCAATGCTGCCTTGATGTGTGCCTTGCGCTCATCTGCCGTTTTGTAAGCACCAGTTGTTCCCCATGCGAACATATCATCTTGGCCTTCAATTAGACTGAGAAGCAACTTACGCATTTTATCCTCTTCCATTGTTTCGTGCTTTGGTGCGAACCAATTTTCATCGTGCATGTAGGCTTCGGATTCGGGATCATCATAGAGCAAATAATTTTCAATCGCCTCATCCGATTCTTCAAACTCCTTTAGAGATTTAACATGCCCTTTTTCATTGCGCCAACCATAACCTGGGTCTTGAGCAATGCGGATCGTGGGAACTGTTTCACGCATTGGAACATTTTCACGGAACGTATCTTCAAGACCAACGACAGGAATTGCTGAACCGAACAGGGCATACGCCAAAGCCTCGTTAAAATCATCCGTCCAATATCGAGGGCCGTCCGAAATATCGCCACCAGAATAAAGTGGTCCGTCAATGGTGCGTGGGTTCTTATCGTCAAACAGATCCCCCGTTTCCAAAAGCCAAGGGGCTTTGGTGATGGAATCCCAAGCGACTTCAAAGGAACTCATAGGTTTCCCTCCAACCATTCTCGCATTTTGTCCATCTCCCGCCCCCAACTGTCCAATCGACGATCCCAAAGGTGATAGTCGGCAACCGCCTTTGGGTTTCCTGTGTAGGGGTTTCCTGGTGGGAACTTCGGTCCTTCAAAAATAGAAAGCCTTTCGGGGGGGATTGTTTTTGTTGTGAACGGGTGATTGTGAACAAGTTCTCCTTTTGGCTTGGGGTGTTGTAAATCCTCTTCGTCAGGGAAGTGGATGAGAATTGGGTCGGATTTATTTTTCTCAGCCTTTTGACGTGCGAAATGAATTGCCCCGCTTGGCTCTCTTGAAAAGAACAACCTCTTGCGTGGTCCTTGGAAGTATTGTCCCCCTGTTGGTTTCAAACCCTCTTGCATGATTTGTTCCAACTTATCTGATGATGTCCCATGAAAGGGGGCTTTGGTGATGGAATCCCAAGCAACATCAAACGGCTCGCCCCTGTTTAATTCAATCCATTCGGGATCGTCAAACCATTGCTCATCGCTGGTTTCAACCTCTTCATCAAACAAACCACCACGCTTCATGGCATCCATCACTTTCTGCCCAATGTGCTTGTAATCCTCTTCAAAACATTCCATGCACATTGCCGTCCCATCGACAAACGGAACGCCTTCATGGGTGTCCTCAACCCATCGGCCACATTCCTTACAATCACGATTGACTTCGCTCATGGTTCTCCCTTCCGCAAGCCATTCCAGCACAACTCTTGAAGTTCCTCTTCGCTGGTGAATATCACAACATCGCTGCCGAGATCGTCAAAAAGCCACATCGTCAAGAAGCCAGCGATGAAAGCGAGGATGAAAAGAACAACGTATTTCATTGCATTCATTCTCCGTGATAGAACTGCTTTTCTGCATGAGCGTTGGGGAAGAGATGTTTCCTCGCTTCATGCAATTCCATGTTCTGGCCTTCGGTTTCATACCAAGGATGCCCTGCCCAACAATCACAGTCATAACTGCCGTCCGTATGAACTTCATTCCACCCAATCACGCCATCCTCAGCAGCACGATAAGGAATATCATCATCGTCAAGATCGGGATAAAGAGGTTTCAAACGTTCAATGGTCTTGGCGTATTTATCCTCACAACGGTTGTATATTCCATCTCTTTCACGCTTCGACCCCAATTCCCATTGTCCAACCTGCAAAGCCTTCTGCCAGCCTTCTTCAAACGGTTCATTGTTCGGTCCCTGCCTTTTCCAATTTGGCGTCCCCTCAAAGCCTTGGTATTTCCGTTGATAGTAATTTTCATCGCCAATGGTGCTTTGTTCTCCAAGCGGATAGACCACTTGGGGCATGTAGCCTCGCTTATGCCAAAATCGAAACATGTCCTCGGTTTGCACGTTGTCGGAGTCGTCTGTGATTTGACGAGAACTATCAGGGTCCACGCCTAAAATCTTCTCACGGTATTCTTGCATAGCATCAACAACACCAGTTCCCATACCTCTTCGCCTCAAGTGAGAAGGCGTAAAGAGGCGGTCTAAATGCTCATCCCGATAAAAATATCCAAACGGAACTTGTTGCCCACGCCCAAACAATTGTTCGGGTTCTCGCAACTCGTCCTCGTCAAGTTCTATATCCACAGTTGTTCCATCTGGGCCAGAACCACCGAACAATTTGATTTGAAAACCTTCATCCTTTGGCCGTCTTTTCCACGTTGGCAAAATGTTGATTTTGCGTGTCTTATCATCCACGGGGTCATAGAAGTCGGCTTCATACCGCTTCCGATCCTCATATTTCTCATCGCCCTCATCAACACCTGCTTCTCGGACAGAACCAGGAACAAAGGGCATCTTCACGATGGAGTCCCAACCTGCCTCAAACGGAGTCATTCAGGCCACCTCCAATATGGGTCTATGAACTCGCTAAAATGGAGGGGAGGTTTTTCTTCATCGGCTTCGCCTTCATTTTCTCGCCTCACCGCCTCCCTGCAATCCGCTAACATCTGCAATGCAATTTTATGCGAAGGCCAATCATATTGACGCAAAAACGCCTCAAAATGTTCTGCTGGTTCATTTGAATAATGGTCCCAAAGTTGCCCTGAAACGGGGTCGTCCTTCGTTCTCATGTAGCCATCGTAGTTGATTGCCATAAGCCAACGTCGAACCTTTTCCACACAGTCCAAGTTCTCTATTCCGTCAAATGCGATATGGTCATTTATTCCACCCATCACCCAATGCGGGTCTTGTTCTAAATCGGGCATTTCGAGGTAGTCGTCGTCAAACTTCGTGATGGAGTCCCAACCTGCCTCAAACGGATCGGCGGAAGCCGTGAACAGGGGGTGCGCTTCCTCTTTCTCGCCAAAATCAAACTCGGCTTGCTGCCTACAAGCCTGATATTCCAAAAAGGCTTGGCGAACTTGGTCTTTGCGAAGTTGTTCCCTATCGCTATCATATTTGAAATCGGCTACGTCCACGCCTCTTGGGTATGGCTGGTCCTCCGTATGTTTCCACTTTGAAGCGGTTTGGTCATAGTATTCTCGACTCGGCCAATCGTAATCCCAAATCTCAAGTTGGGTTTGAACTGTTGCGGCAAAATCAAAGCAGTTATCATCTTCATAATCGGAAGGCATATCATAGTGTTGATTGGTTAATTCAATGTGAAGCAATTCCATGCCCCATGTATCAATTGGGATTTTACCGATAGCCTCCTTCAATGAACGGCAACAAGCATCATCGCTTGATTCATCCCGCACGTCCTCAACTTCTGGCTCACCTACCGCAGCATCAACGTTCTGTTGAAATGACTCCAACGCTGCCTGTTGCTCAGGCGACAACTGAGGAATCGTCCGAAGGTCGTTCTTCGTGATGGAGTCCCAAGCATGTTCAAAAACAACCATCACAAATCCCTCCGAACAGGCCAAGGGTCGCCACCCGTCTTAGCCCCCCAAAAAGCCACACCATCTTCCGTTTGGTCTTTGGAGGGAACAAGTTGCTTACCGTATTTATCCAAAATCGCTGCCGCCATGTCATAAAGGGCGGTTGCATAACCCCTACGTCGTTTATCTTCCAACGTGTCAAGACTTCTTGCCGACATGTCCATCGTGTGAGGATCGGTTCGGGGTTCTGGGAAAATATCTGTTTCGGAAACCATTGAAGGATCCCCGAACATATCTAACTCTTGCTCATCCCCTTCAATGTGCAATGAAAGAAATGGTTTCCCCGCATATTTGTGAGAGGTCTTTGCTGCATCATTGGTATAAAAAGGTCGATAGTTCGCCAGCATCGCATGTAAATCATCCGTGTAAGGATCAACGAATTGGGCGATGTAGTAATCCATGTCCTCATGCTCGCCTTCGATTTCTCGAAGGGAGTTGGGAACTATGGGCATCTTCGTGATGGAGTCCCATGCACGTGTGAAAATGCCCCCCTCATCATCGTCGTCCCGAAGCCCCAAGTTGTTTTCAGGGTCAATAAATACCCCTCCAAAGTCGGCTTCTTCGGCACATTGACCACAGGTGCAAGGGCAGCACTTTTCGCCCCTTTCATGCCCTACAATATCTCGATAACCGCATGTTTGACAGTTGCTACAACATCCAATCGCTGCATCTTCGCTTTCATGCAATGTGCCGCACTTGCCACATTCATTTGTCCCATCCCTATGTTCAAGGACGGGATAGGCCATGACTACCGCATTCGGCACGTTGAAATAAATCCATCCCTACAATATCCCATACCTAACAACTTTTTCACGAAAAATTGTCCGTGTAGCGTATGTGGCCTCCGCCCGCCCGAAACAAAAAAAAAAAACATCTCCACACTTACCCCGCAGGGGCAAAACGGGGTGCTGCGTGGCCTCGCTCAGTCGCTTCGCTCAGTCCACAGGCTCGACGTGCCTCGTTTGACCCCACCGAGCCGTCAGGCTCGGTGCGTTGCGCTCAGTCGGGGCGGGGATCGGCGTGGCTGGCTCAGTCCGAGGGGGGCGTTCTGTGGCGTTGCACCGAGTCTGTGCGCCTCATCCCCACACCGAGTCGGTTTGTGGCGATACGTGGCGTTCTGGCGGGGTTCTGTGGCGATGTAGCCACACCCAGTCGCACACCCAGTCCTGCACCCAGTCAAACGTGCGTTTCGCTCAGTCCATCGGCACAAATGCACCCAGTCCACGTGGTTTCGCACGTTCACCGAGTCGTTTTGCACGTTCCCCACCGAGTCGGACACCCAAAAACGCCACACCACGCCCCTATCGGGACACTTTATCGCTACATTTTGTCCCAGATTTGACGGGATCGGAACGCACACCGAGCCTCACCGCAGGGGCAGCGCAGGGGGTCGTTTGTGGCTCGATTGACACGTGGTTTTGGTGGCGGGAGATGAGGCCACATTGGACACGATAGACACAATGGACAGGGTGCTAAAGGGGGACAAATAATACAAGACAAACAACAACACATTTTCTCTCTCCCTCTCTCCCGTATTCCCCCTTAGCGTCCCTGTCCTTTGTCCTCTTTCCCCTATGGGGGATGGGGAACATGGGGAACGTGGGGAACGTTGTGATTGGTGGCCTCGCCGTGTCGTGGTTTGGATTAGGGACACCCATGACCAGAACGTTGTCCTCCCTGTCCCCTCCTATGGAGGGTTGAAATACCCTACATGGTGTGGAGGGGGGTAAGGGGGGCGAACACTATGACCCCCGAAGCCCAATGGAGATGAACAAAATGAAGCAAACGAAGCATGGATTATTCCACTACGAACATGACGGCAACACGCCGACTGAAAACCCAGACGAGAACACGTTTTTCGTCTATTTGGATGATGAGGGGATCGGTGAAATCAGCCTCTCCTACAAAACCAAAAGGTCGTATTCAAACCGCTACGGCTGGACTGATGTTCGGGGCGAAAGGGTGGATTGGGCGTTCTGTCAATTCGAGGACAACGTGTTGCCCCATGACGGTAAGCATCCATCCTCAGCCATTAACATGACATTCCCTGCTGATGAGTTCCACAACATCAAGGGGGCGTTCAAGCGATGCGTTGAACTCATTTGCGAACACCTCGATTCAAAGCCACCTGTTTTCGTTTCAAGGGAGGACAAGTGGACCACATGGGAACAAACCATTTTGTGGAATTATTGCGCCGACTGTTCCATTTCATGGCGTGATGGGGATAAGCCGACCTGCACCTGTCCTGATGAGGTGGTCGCATGATTTTCTCCATCCTCGCCCTCGCCCTCTTCATGGCCGTGTTCGTGGTCGCCAACGTTGTTTCCGACACGGCCCACGACCTCGCCCTCTCCATCACCCTTCACGCTGATGCTGCGGCTGGCATCCCCACCGTGGACAGGAACGGCAACAAGTGGTCCGATGAGCAACTGCGGGTGCTACGTGCCTTCGCCAAGGCCATTTGGGAACACAAGAACGGCGGGAAGCCGATCTCCATCGCCGTGTCTGCCGTGGCTGGTTCAGGCAAAACCTCGCTCTTGCAGGGCATGACGCACATTGTAGCGAAACTCGCCCCTGAACTGCTCACCGCCATGACCGCCTTCAACACCCACATTGCTGCATCCAGCAAGGAGATTCTCATTCAGTTCAAGTCCACCGATGGGCTGAACATCAAGATCTTCGGTGGCCGAAACACGGTGAACGCTGGTGGCCGTGGAATGTTGCTCACCAAGGCCAAGGCCGAGGGTTTCAGCGACATTGATTTCCCCTCCTACGGCAACGACAGATACGCTCGCTTGGCTCGATTGACCCTCGCTGGTTGGTTGGGACGTGCAGACCGTCTTTCGTTGCTTGAGAACGCCCGTGATGCGATGGAGGTCAAGACCACCAGCCACGCCTTCAACAACATGATTGGCGATGGGCTGGTGAAGGCAGCGAACATCGCTATGGACGAAGGCTACGTTCCGAAGGCCACCGTCCGTTCCGACGTTCCCTCTCCCTACGTTCCCCCCACCCCTGCCGATGAGGACGTGAACGCCCTCGCATCGGTGATTCATCGTGTCGGCGTGAACCAATCCTGGGATGAGAACCCTGCTCGCAACCTTGGCGACAGGGCCGTGTTCGAACTGGTGGTTGAAATCCTCGCCGTGGCGATTGAAACCGCCTTCATGAACGTGGAGTTGAAGCCGTTCTGCGGTGAAGGCAAGTCCTTCATGGATGCCTATGTGCCGTTCAAGAAGGCCGAGCGAAAGGGCGGTTGGGAACTTTGGCAACCCATCGCACCAGTTCGGAAGCAGATTTTCACCACCGACCCCGCCATTATCAAGAAGGCTCAGTTCGCTATCCTTGAGAACGGCGGTTGCCGCTTCCCTCCCGCCAACAACGACGGCAAGGGCAGCAAGGCTGGCGTGAAGGCGGTTTCCTTCGATACCGAGGCGAAGGCCATTGTCAAGAAGCACAACGGCCACATCATCATGTCCTTTGAGAATGGAGGCCACGCCAAGCGTGTTGGCGGTAAGGCCATTGGGACTCAGTTCGGCAACAGGGGCAACCACCGTGTCAATGGCGAGTTCATTTCGTCGTGGCGACGGTATTCTCCCTCGGAAGGCTTGACCATCGTTAAGCCCGATTGTCTGGGGAAGGTGGTTGCATTCTTGACTGAGCAGTTCGGTGATGAGTTCCACAACATGCTGGACGAGGACGTTCAGGTTGAGCATGAGGTGGTCGAAGGCGGCAAAGGAACGTTGGTTCTCAGCATGGCCGACATGATTTACCTTCCACATGCCCTTGACCTTCAAATCCCGATCCATGAGCGAGCCGACGTTGTGTTCATTGATGAGGTTCAAGACCTCAGCGTTCTCAAGGCCAACCTCGTTTGGCGGCTGGCGAAGGAGGACGCACACAAGGTCATTGTGGGCGACCTTCGGCAAGCCATTTACCTCTTCGCTGGTGCATCTGCACAGTCCTTTGAGGACAATGCAAAGAACATCAACGCTGAGTTCTTCCCGCAGACCATCTGCTGGCGTGGAACTGAGATGGTGGCTGCATCGGCCCGTCATGCCTGTCGCCACTTCACGTCGGTTGCACGTGATTATTGGCCCAACCTCTCCACCCCTGATTATGACGCCCACCGTTCCCCCCTTGAGGCTGGATATGACTTCTGGCCGATGGGTGCGATGCCCGTTCAAATCACCGCCAACGAACTCATCAAGGCGTATCACAAGTCCCGTGAACTCCACGGCGAGGACACGACGTTTGGCCTGTTGTGCCGTGTCAAGAAGCCTCTCGCTGGCTTCATCCTTCACCTCATCAAGAACGGCATCCCTGTGTCCACGCCAGCCACCGTTGGCGACTCAAAGGGACTGGTTGATGAGGCGTTCAACATCGCCAACAAAGACCGCATGAAGTTCCTCGACCAAACCAACTCCAAGGTCGGCGGCAGGGCCGTGGTGGGTCTGGGTTGGAAGAAGCAACCCGCCAGCAAGATCGGCCAGCATTCCCTTCTCCTTCGGGACTTGGAGAACATCAAGAAGGGCATCGTCGCCAAATACACGGACATGTTCAAGGGCGACACAAAGAGCATGGCTCAGTCGGCTGAGTTCCAAGAACTGATGGGGAACGTGGAACTGTTGGAGGCTTTCGTGTCCCTCCACCGCACCAAGGGCGGCAACGATGAGGTCAAGGGCAAGAACCTGTCCTCAGCCCTCCAAACGTGGGTTGAAGAAGCCCTCTTCACCGAGCGTGGCGGGTCTGCCGTCCACATCGCCACCATCCATCGCTACAAAGGCGATGAGGCCGACGTGATGTTCGTTGTCAATGAGATGTTGGTCGAGGACGACGACGGCGAGAAGGCCATGTCGTGCTTCATGTCAAGCCGTTCCTGCGAGGCTTCGCCTGAGTCTGCGGTGAATGAAATCAGCATGGGCTACGTGGCCTACACACGGGCCAAGAAGCAGAACATCATCATCAACGTGGATTTGCAGGGCGAGGTGTGCAGCGACGTTGAGCAACGCCTCCAAGCCGCCTTTGACCTCGATGTGGAGGCATTGACCGCCAACACCGTTCAAGAGCCACAGGCCACGCCTGAGAGCGATTCTGGGGCAACCGATGAGGCCACCGCCGATGAGAAGCCACACGACCACCATTGCAGCCTCATTACGTGCGGTGAGAATCAACGTTTCACCGAGGACGAGGAATACGTGCAATTGGTTGAATCAAACGGCGACAAAACCCATTGGTGCATGGAACACTACGACGACTATTCCCATACGTTGCTTGATGATATGGCTGAGGGAAGGTATGTCAAAGTCCTGCACATGATGAACGGTGAAGTCATTGGGACGTTCTGGGAACGTGATGAGCCAGCCGATCTTGACCGATGCGTGGAATGCTCGACCATCATCGCTGAGGATGAGGAATACGGCACGTGCAGCAAGTGTGGAGGCCACCTGTGCCGAAAGAGGATGCCCGACCACCACACCAACGCTGGCGACGTGTCCGACCTCGCCTCATGCGGTTCATACGTCGGCAACATCAGCCTTGATGAGATGATGAACGGCGATGAGGCAACGTTGGAGGCCAAGCGCACCTGCACCGCCTGTTCCGATGAAGAGGCCACGCAGGGGGGCGTGGATGAACGCTTTGAATCCATTCCAAAGGGTTCATCCAGTCTTGGCGGTGAGAAGTTCACCCTCGTTGCAGGAGATGAGAAGATGATGAAATATCGAGTCGTTGAGGACGATTACATCAACATGGAATTGATGCAGGGGGCCAAAGGCTGCTTCTGGCGACGGCCTCCAAAGGAAACCCCTCTCAAGTGGGTTGAGAACACGTTGCTTTCAGCACCTTCAATTTCACAACGCCATGCGGTGTTTTACCTCAACCGACACGATGAGAAGGTGGAGGACATTCATGCCTTCGTGGTTGGATTGTTCAAGGAATGGGTTCACACCAAATGGGATGGGCATTGGATTGTCTATGACGTGGATAGCGACGATCCCGCCAAGGGTCTGCCGAAGGCCATTGACGTTCTCTTGAAGGAGGATTCTTGATATACCCTTGGGGGTGTGGACGGGACGAAGGGGAGATACCCAACAACTGTGAGAAGGTGAAAAAATGAGCATTAAATACATGAAAACAACGAAAGAAACGAGGGCAGGAACATACCAAATGTTGCGTGTTCGAGATACCGTGATTGTCTATCTGCAACCCAAAATTGGGGGCGAGGATTACGTCGGAGAGAACGCAATTTACCGCCGACTGAGGGTTGGCGAGATGAAGCGAGAAATCAACGTTGAACCCTACGAAATCGCTGGCATCCGTCGCTTGGGTTTGTCAAAAACCGATACGTGGAAGGCAACCAACGTGCATGTCTATCATCGCAACCCTGAGCCACTTGCGGCGTTATCATGGATGCCGACCTACGCTGAGGATGAGTCCTTCCATGCTGCCTCGACCCCAAGTGCGCTGAAAGAGTTCGTCCGAACCTACGACGACTTCATCACCCGCACGTTGCTGAAAGCGGAGGGCGAGGTGTTCAACCCGATCACCAACGAAACCCGTGTTCACTTCGCAGATGCCTACACCGCCCCGTTGCAGGAAACGTGGATTCGCATTTCCGACGATGAGGACGCTCTCTCACGTGTCTGGTCTAACGAGTTCAAGAAATTGGCTGGTGCGATTGTCCCTGTTGAGAAGTGGTATAATCGTGATAACCACACGAAGCGACCACAACGTAGCATCTGGGCGACCATTTCACGTGAACACACGGCTGAATTGGGCATGGAAACGGGCGTGAAATTGCCCCCTCACCTGTGGACCATCATTGACCCTGACACCGAGCAGGACGTTCCCATCATTGACCCTGCCGACATCGTGGAGGTGGACGCATGAGCGACGAGTTCTGGAACATCACCCTTCGCCTCGGTTCGTGGTCGGCTCAAGTCAAGATGCCCAAGAGCATTTTTGGAACTGCTGAGTCGGCAATCAATCAAGCCCTGTGCGACATTGAGATCGCCAACGACCAGCGAGCCGATGGTGCGCTGGCGGTTCACGCAACCAACCCAGAACACATGCTCGGCTCAATTGACTTCACGGAGGCGAGCCAATGAGGGACGCTGAACCACCCATGACCGACCTTGAGATTGAATCCCTCGATTACAGGTTGTCCCGCCTCAAGCGTGGGAAATCAACGTGCATCAAGGCTGGCGAATGGGCTTACCTCGCCACCGATGGTTCGCTGCACAAAATCACCAACAACGGCTACTACTTCGCTTGGAAGCAGGACATGTGGACTTCATGCTCATGGTTCTGGAACGAGCAAAGCCACTATGCAATCAAGCCCTATGGCTGGTCTATGGGTCCGATTGGCTACGGCAAAGGACACCTCATCGCCGTCATTGAAGGCAAGGTCAAGGATGCTCAAGAGCAGGGACGCAAGGGTGCGTTCCAGCCTTGGACCCGTGGCTTCGGCAAAACCCATGAGGCGACCCCTGAACAGGAGGCAAACGCATGAGTCTTGTCGGCATGACCTTCCGATACCGAGCCTTGCCCGACGTGCGGGTTCAAATCACCAAGGTTGAACATCGTGATACCCATTCGGTGTTTCACTACGTCCACCTCGACAAGACCCGCCGTGAAGCCAAGTGCGATCAGGACAGGTTCAATTCACACTTCACGGAGGCGGTTCAATGAAGCGATGGGTTGTGATTTCAACGGCTGGTTCTGGCTACACCCAGAAATACGCCCCAGAAATGACGTTCTTCAAGCGGTATCGTGATGCCGAAAAATACCTGCGAGGTATAATCAAGGCATGGTTGAAGGAACAGGACTATTTCGATTCAATCAAGGAGTTCCTTGAATCAACGTGCATCACCGATTTTGAAATCAGGGGCGAACATTTCTTTCTTGAAGAGGTGGTGTTTGAATGAGCCGTGAACCTGATTACGATACGCTCGTTGAGGACATGTCCGTTCCCGATCTCATCGAGAACGCCATCACCATGCAAAAGGCTGCGGTCTTTGAGATGGGCCAAAACGAACTGTTGGCTGAGAACGTGCGCCTTGGTGCGGCCACCAATGGCGACAATGAGCCGCAACGTTGGGACTACGTTTTGATGGTTGTTGAGTCTGGGATCCCCGACCTCATTTCCCGACATGCCCGACAGGAGGACGCTTTCGAGGCATGGTGCGACCTCATCCGTGGAGATGAGCGAGAGCATGAGGTGTGCGAAACAAGCGGCCTTACGATGGGCAACGCCTTCCACAAAGGGCTTTTCAGTTATCACAAGACCGAATACCGTGTTCATTCTCTTGCATGGGAGGGGTATGAATGAAGAACGTTGGCGACAAGTGCATTGACTGTCTGCAAAGCACCGCATGGGGGTCTGGCCGATTCGTTGGCCGTGTCCCCGCCGACAACGGCGAATTGGACGGCTACCTGTGTTTGGAATGTTTGGGGGATGAATGAAATGGCGGCAGAATATCAAGAAATCACGGCTGATGAGATGGACGACTTCATGACCTACGTTGGCTTCAAGCAAGCCGACCCAGGCCACCCCTGCGGGGAAACCGTCTATGAAGCCCCCTACGGCGAGGGATTCCGCATTCGTGTGTATTCCACCATCGCAGGAGGATCGGGACGTAAGGCTGGCGGGGACGCCATTCGTGTCATTTGCGTGAATGAGGACAACCAAGGTTTCCATTCCACCAAGCGTGTTCACCGCACCCAGAACTGGCGGAAGAACCTCTTGAGCCGCATTGACTCCATCCACGACGACGTTCCCATGCCGAAGCCCTGCACGTGCGGGGACGGCATCATGTTGCCCAAGGCAGGTCGCAACGGCATTTTCCTTGGCTGCTCGACCTATCCCAAGTGTCGCAACACCCAGAACGTGGAGGTGGCTCAATGACCCTCAAGTGGTATCGTGTTCAACGGGACGGCACACCAACGTTCCTCCATGAAGGAGAGGACTTGGACGACTCCCCAGGGTTGGAAGCCCTGCAACAAGCCGTTGGAGGCTACATTGAACGCATCCCAGATTTCTTCCTGCAACAGAACCACAGGCTTTCGTTTGAATTGAATGGAAAGCAGGTGGTCGGCACGTTGGCTCAAGTGTTCTGCAATGAGGAATCAAAATTGCCCCTGATGGCGATCACCGAGCGTGTTCAAGCGCAGCAATACATCGAGGACAACGCCAACCCCCTGTCGGTTATCATGAACCCCCACGACTTCATTCTGGGCGACGTGGTGGCGGTTTTCAGCGACGTTGAACAGTTCTGCATTGCATGTGAAAATCTGGGCGAGGATCACCCCGACTGGATGAAGGGCATGTGCGAGGATTGCTACGCTTCTTGGGCTGAGGCTTGGAACAATTCAAAAAGCCAGCCCCCTTCGGATGCACAGGAGGATTGACAATGAACATCATGGCGTCCAATCGAAACCCGTTCATCGCTGCTGAGGAATCGTGCGACAAATTAGCGAACAAAATGTGCGCCGAGTCTGTTCAAACCCTTGTTCAAGCGGCTCTTACGGCTGGTGTGCCGCCAGAACTCATGCCTTTAACCAAGACGACAGGGAAGCCCCACCGTGGAGGCTACAAGCACCATCCTGCCGTGAAGTGGGCTGGCGAGTCCATATCCAACTGGATTTGGCTATTCTATCACGCCGAGGCTCTTTGTCAGCAGAAGTTCATTCGCTATGGGACAGAACACTTCGCCCGATCTCAACTCAACCATTTGCTTACGGCATTCACGTGGGCTGATTATTTTC
>Ga0102963_1000134_pt1 | contig 30757 bp, 36 predicted proteins | sample SalPon2_C_H2O_MG_2_FD_84522 | JGI IMG/M metagenome (GOLD analysis project Ga0102963, IMG submission 84522) | Salt pond water microbial communities from South San Francisco under conditions of wetland restoration - Salt Pond MetaG SF2_C_H2O_MG | ecosystem: Environmental > Aquatic > Non-marine... | reverse complement strand
TGTATATTCATTGATTGTGTTTACTTGTATTTCACTCATAGTATTACCATTGTACCAGCATTTGTTACTGTTCCTGTTATTGTAATAGGTCCAGCTAATACTGCACCTTCTGTTGAAGCAACTGTATATGTTGCAGCTTGTGTCTGATTATGTCTAAAGATACCACCTGCTGTTGTTAAGGCAATACCACCTTGATTCCAGTCAGCCATATCTGTATTGTCCAACTCGTAGTGTATTCCATTAGCAACACCATCTGATAAAGTAAAGTCACTATCACCATCTATAAGTGCAGTTGCTGAACCTACAGAACCTGGCTCAAACTCACTAGATGTAGAGTTGTAAACTAATACTTGTCCATTTGTAACACCAGTTGTATCTACATCTGATAAATCACCAGCAGCTATTGTTATGTTTCCTGTGCCATCAAAAGATTGTCCTGCAATAGTTCTTGCTGTTTCTAAAGCAGTAGCTGTATCTGCGTTACCAGTCACATCACCTGTTAAGTTACCTGTGACATTACCAGTCACATTACCAGTCACATTACCTGTTAAGTCACCAGTTACATTAACTGTAATTGATGAAGGTAATCCAATAGTTATTGTCTGTGCAGAAGTAGTAGTTTCTACTTCATTAGCAGTTCCTGCAATAGTAAAAGTCTGTGTGTCTAAGTCTATTGTTGTAGAAGTAGAACCATCACTAACAGTTAAGTTATCATCTACAGATACTGCATCAACATAAGCAGTAGTAGCTACCTTTGTACTGTTATCTCCAGCACTTTGTGTAGTAGCTGTTACTCCATCTGCAAGTACAGAAGTAGCAGTTACATTACCTGTTATATCTCCTGTAACATTTCCAGTTACATTTCCTGTAAGGTTTCCTGTAACATCTCCAGTGACATCTCCAGTGACATCTCCTGTAACATTACCAGTTAAGTTACCAGTAACATTAACAGTGATACTAGAAGGCAGACCTATTGTTAAAGTCTGTCCTGTAGCAGATGTTTCTATCTCGTTAGTTGTACCTGCTATAGTAAATGTCTGACTGTCTAAATCTACAGAACCTGTGCCTGTGTCACCACCAAAGTCTAAATCCTCTGCTGTAACTTGTGCATCTACATAAGCAGTCGTTGCTACTTTAGTACAGTTATCACTAGCAGATTGTGTGGTAGCAGTAACACCATCAGCTAATACTGATGTTGCTGTTACATTACCAGTTAAGTCACCTGTAACATCACCTGTAACATCTCCTGTTACATTACCTGTCAAGTTACCTGTGACATTCACTGTTATAGAGCTAGGTAATCCTATTGTTAGTGTTTGACCTGTTGCACTTGTTTCAACTTCATTTGCTGTACCAGCAATAGTAAATGTTTGTGAATCTAAATCAACTGCACCAGTTCCACTATCGCCACCAAAATCTAAGTCTTGTGCTGTTACCTGGCTATCTACATAGGCTTTAATAGATTGTTGTGTTGCAATATGTGTAGCACTATCTGATGCCATATCATCTTCATCTTTTACAACTCCTGTAGTAACAACTGCTGTACCATCAGAATTTATTATGGTATCTACTCTGTCATTAATATCTTCTATGTGTTGTTGTAATGGTGACATACGAACAACAGAACCAGAAGCATGTGATAAACCAGATGTTGCTGCAGAACCAGTTAAATATCTATTACCTATAGCAGATATTGTTAATGTTTTTGTACCTACATTAATGCTGCTAACTAAGACAACTTCTCTATTAGTTGCACTGTCTGGGTTTAATACTAAATAACACGGAGCTGTAAGAGTATTTGATGCTGAATCAACAACAGAGTTTACTGTCATTGTTAAATCGGATGCACCAATAGTACCAGTTAGAGTTGTCTCAAACGCATTTAATAAGTTAGTTTCTTGTGCTGTCATTCTATCCTAGTTGTCCTACTCCTAATAGTTCTATTCCTAATCCTACTCCAGATGTTGAAGTTTGTACTACTTTACTACCTCTAAATCTTACTAAGCAATAGCTTGTTACAGACCCTCTAGGACTTATTTCCTCTATAGGACTGCTAACATTTTCTATTATACCTCGTAATAACGTATCTGGTCTAAATATCTCTAACTGAACATTCTTACCTTCTTTGTTACGAAGTGCCTGGTAAACTAAATCTCCTTGTCCTTGGACCAATAATGCTTTTCTAAATGGACGTTCTATCTGGTCAGATATATTTATTGGCATATCAACAACTAAGTCATTAACTAACTGGAAACCTCTAATAGCAAAAGATAACAACTCTGGTGATTGTGTTACGTCATCAGTATTAATTTCTAATTTACCAGTTATCCATCTACCATCTACAAGTGTCATAACTTCTTCATCACCACCTGTACCAGAAAATATAGATACTTGTTCTGACCATGTTGCAGCATCTGCATTGTTTATGTCTGCAGCAATAGTAGATGTAAATAATTTTACAGAACCAGATATGACTACATTAGTATTTAGTTTTGCACCTACCCATTGTTTTTTTTCAGAAGTAAAAAAATCACCAAGAGAAGTAATTATGTAACCTGTGCTTACGTAGTTAGTAGATTCTCTATACAATCCACCGCCAGATATAGTGGCAAATAATCTATCTGAAAATACTGCCATAGCTTCTACTATGCCACTCTCCGCAAACTCTATATCTCTAGCTATACCAGCAGTAGGTAAATAGTATCTCCATAAATTAGTTTTACTTGCACTATCTACAATGCCTGTGTAAATACTATCTCTAGTAGATATGATTTTGTATGGTGCCTGGTTTAATGTAGTTGTTCCATCTCCCCATTGTTTAATTAACTGTGCATTTACTAATACGTATAAATTATTAGCATTAGTTATTTCTGCTCTATATAATCTTCCTATCTTGCCACTTGTTGTGTTTTGATATGTTCCATAAAAAATAAAACCTTGGGCTGCGTCTATTGCATTAGGTACTTCACCTTCAATAAATGTTTGTCCTTTTAATGTAAGTGTTGATGACTCATCTGCAAAAGAATATATATACCCATCAGATGCAGCTGCTAAAACTACTGCACCACCATCTGTTAAATCTGTCCATTCTGTGCCAGTAGGTAATGTTTTTATTGTTGTTGGTGTGCTGCCATCTGGTAATTCAAACAAATCTCCAGAAGTATCACTAGCAACAATACGACCTTTCATAGACCATATCTTGCTATACGTCTTGTGATTATTATGTACTGAATATGTAGAAGCTGCAGTTCTAACGTACACATCACCATTAGCTACTAGGTATAGCCTTGTTCCTAAGACAGCCATACTTGTAATATCATTCCCTGTACTAGGTGCAGTTTCAGATGTTACCGTTGGACTAGCATCTAATGGAGAATCAATTCTTTTTAAAACATCTCCATCTGCAAAAAATATAGAACCACTTAACTCTTGCATATATAAATTAGTTTCTGTAGAAGAAGATAATTCATCTGTATCATGCAACAAAGATACTTTGTATTCTTGTCCTACTTCTTTTCCGTTAAATACATCTATACCTTTACTATCCCAAAATCTTTGAAAATCAGTTTCACTTGCATTTCTTCTGTGTGCTTTGTCTAATCCAGAACCACCAGAAAAATCTGTCCTAGAATATATCTGACCAAACTCCTGTTGAAAATCCTCTGGGGTTTCTGATGTTTGTATAGCTTGTGCCTGGAGTGGCGCTGTATTTATGTTAAGCTGCCGTCCTGGACCAACAGCAAACCTAAGAAATAGGTCGTCTAAGTTAGCTTCAAAACCTTGTGACTCTGGTGCAGATGTGTTGCTTGGTGAAGGTAATACCGACATTATGCACTATAGTTTATATTCATTATTGATACTGGAGCTGGATATAGCGAACGTAAATTACCTCTTGCTTCATCAATCAACAATGACCTTAGTCTTAGTAGTGCATTCCTTAATCTCTCACCAGAACCTACTGGATAATTTTCTGCTGCTAATTTTTCTGTTATAAACTCTTGTGTGGTTGCATCTATATCTGTAGCACCTACAATATCTGCTACTGCACCTACCATAACTATTTGTTGGTACTCATCTTCTAATAAACATGCAGTAGATAAATCGTCTGTCTCTGCTGATGGTCTAACAAATTTTCTTTTAACAACTAAATAAACTGTTTTACCGTTGCTTGTATTGTAAAACTGTACAGCTGTGTTTGTTGTAGATGGTGGAAAATTTTTAAGCAGCTCTATACCAGCAGAAGTATATTGTTCACCACTAGCATTCTGTACATAAGAAGATAATACTTCTACAGTGCTAGCTGCTACTTCCTGGTATGTGCTATTAGCTGTGGTTGTTATTGTTGTTACGTTGTATAGAGTTGGATATAATCTTACAATATTATCTGCAACTGCATCAAATACTGATTTACGTGGAAAAGTTGGATTGATAAATATATTAGATTTGTCATTGTGACTTGCAGCTGTTGTGCCAGAATAACCTCTAGCAACAGTTAATGTTCTAGTAGAAGTGTTAGATGCTGTAACTAACATTATCTCTTGGTCAACTTCTACTAAAGCACCATTACCTAATAGGTTCTCTTCTTCAGATGAAAACAATCCAGACTCATAAGTTAAAGAAGTTACTGAATCATTTATTGCACCATCTAACCTAGAAAATGCTGATAAGTCATCTGGTTTATTTAAAAAATCTCTGTAGATTCTATCTACTAATGTACTTACTGCTGCCATATATACCTATGTTACTAGAGGGAGAAGTATTTATCTCCCTCTAATAAATATACTATCTAATTCCTAATTAGGAAGTTGATAGGTTTGTAATTTTGCCGTGGAATTGCTCTGGACCATATTCTAATCCGACCTCTCCATAGATTTGGAACTTATAAGCTGAACCAGTTTGTGCAAGTGGTTCTGCGAAAAAGTGTCCTTTTCCAGGAATGTCTAAGAATACTGGCTTACAGAATGCAAGGTCAGCAATAATAATATCATCAGCTGGTAAGTGTCTGTCATAGACTATACCAATCTCACCAAAGTCAGTTTCAATAGTGGTGATATTTACTCCACCAATATTTCTATCTCTTGGTGCAAGTGATAATGCACTTGAATAGATTGATGATAATTTTTGCTTTTGAAAAGCGTTGGCAAAAATAACTGGTTGCTCAAAAGGAGCGCCGTTATCTGCCATTGACTTTAACAATGAATCAACTTTAGCTTGGTCAAGAGCTGCTGCTGCTGCTGCTACTTCGTTTGTAGAAATAGCTGTCAACATACCTCTTGTTTTTCTTGCTGTTGATATATCTGTATCTGCAACATAAGCACCTTGCAAGAAAGAGAACTCAATGTCTCTAGCTGCTCTTTTCATAGCCATATCCAATTGGAAAGCTAATTCATCTTGTACTGGTTGGTTACCTAAGATGGATTCTCCACTAAGGTTACCTGTTGCTGCTTGTTTTGTATATGATACGTGAACACCATATTGCATGATTTGAGTAACGTTTGTTACTTCGCTTCTGCTTCTCTCTGCGAAAGTTGCGTCTGCACCTTCAACTACTACTGTTTGAGCAGCTGCTGCATTGTCAACTGTTTGCCAGGTGAATTGTTTAGAGGTAACTGATTTACCTCCTGTCATTCCACCAATAGCGGAGAGGAACGGTGTATCGTTTGGAGTTATATTAAATAACTCACCCACGTAATTCGGGAGGTCATAAGAGTCTCCCAATCCGCTTACTGCACCCATTTAAATCTCCTTTACTATTCTTTTCGGGTTAATGCTTTTAATTTATCTGCTTTGAGATTAGCGGCAGTTTGCCAATCACCATCTGTTTGCGCTTGTGCAATCTGGTCATCTAGCGAAACTGGCTCTACTGGTACTGATGCTTCAATCACAGTATCTAAATTGTCTTGACTAGAAACAACTCTTTGTCTTTGCAATTCATCTTGTGTGGGTTCAGCTGGAGCATTTCCCCAACCATATTGAGATGCAAATTCTTTTATTGCATCTGCTTGTAACTCACCTTTATACAAGTCTTTTAATGCTTTACCTGGACCAGTCTCTGGGTCAAAACCTGCATCCTTGATAGCATTAGCCATCTGTACAGATTTATATTCCTTCTCTACTGATTCAAGTTCTTTAATGCGGTCTCGCATTTGCTTGATAGCATTATTATCTTCTTGTACTTCTTCTACTGTATTTTCTACTTCGTTTTCCATTTTATCTCCTACTCCAAGTGTTGGTATTAACTACATCATCCTTGGGTTAATGATGCGATACGCGACAAATAATAATTAAACAACAATGAGAATTGCCAGCCACTTCAGACTGTTGAGATACTAGACGAATTGTAATACGCAGCTTACACGTCAGCTATAAGCTGGAAGGTGCAGCATCCATTTATACTCGGAGACAGCCGCAATCCGATACTCTAATTATATACTACATAAACAAAATAGTGGGTTTTTACACCCACTATTTTTACGTACACGAAAGGAAGGTTATACTAATCTATTGCTAGAGAAGAATCCTTAAATAAATTATATCACAAAAAAAAACATGTAACCTTTTTTTTTCTATGTAGTCTAATTAATGTAAGCGAAAGGAAGGAAAACACATGTACGGTGCTTTTGAAACAGAAGAAGAATACGATGCTTTTGTTAAAAATGGTGACTGGTTTATAGATACAGAATCACCAGAGTATTGGAAACAACTAATAGATAATGCGAAGGGAGATAAGTAATGGGTAAAGAAATACCAAGAGAGGAACTAGAAAGAAATCAATTACTACAGAATGCACAAAGTGGTGATTGCTTTATCTACGGAGATAGATTAGATACTATTTGGTGGAAAGAAATTAATCACGAAAAACTATCTTCGGGAGAAGTTGGTAGTGGTTATCTAATTGATTTTGTAGATGGTACTCAACTTAAATTATCTACTATACAGTTATTTAGTATTTTAAATGATAGCGGTTTAGATAGATTACAACCAAGTAGATGGACACTTATGGAACGAAATAAAGATACTTGGAAAGGAACAGTAAGAGAACAAGCAGTTTATCACGATTTAAATAATCAAAAAATATTTGCTGCTACTGAAGAAGAATAAATAAAGCAAAGCCCTAACTGTTTTTGTGTTTTTCAGTTGGGGTTTTTGCTATTGTTCTTGAAGTCCAGTAACTCTAGCACCTCTTCTAGCTGCACCAACTTGTGGTGTAAACATAGAAGTTTCTTCTGCTTCTAATCTTCTTATATCATCTAACACGTCTGCGTCCTGGAATACAACAGCTTGTGTAAATTGTTCTAATGATAATTCTTCTGCGTCTGGTTCTACTCTTTGTTGTATCTCTCTAAGTCTAGGTAAATCTTTTTGTGCTGCACTATAAAGTTGTCTAGCTTGTTGCTGCGTTAAACCAGCTTGTCTTAATCCTTCAGCTTCTGTTCTTGTTATAGCAAAGCCAGCTCTTGCAGCTTCACCACCAATTTGTGCTGCAGTAATTCTACCAGAGATAATCTCTTCACCTATTGACGGGTCCAATGCTCCCATGAATATAGCTTCTGGTGTTAAGTCAACATTGTAATTAGTAGAGAAAAAGTTTTGTACTCCTTGTATGTTATCTACAATACCTTCGTATGCTGCGCTTACTCTTTGTTGAAACTCTCTTGCAGATACTTCACCTTCAAGTAAACCTACAAATCTATCAGCAAGTAATACTCTTGATGTTTGTTCTGGTATGCCATACTCCTGGAGTGTACCAATATAAGATTGTTCTAATGCTTTGTATGTAGTCTCATTGTATCTAACTTGACCAGTTGCTGGATTATAGTTACCAGGAAACTCTGTTCTGTATTCATCTGTCTGTCTAACTTCTTGTATAGCAGTAACTGGATTACCAGACTTAGCCCATTCAGCTGCAAACAAGTTAAGTAACGTTGCAGATAAGTTTGGATATAATGCTTGTGCTTCTTCTAAGTATGTTGCCATTATTGATTAACTCCTAAGTTTGCTTCAACAGAACCTGCAGCTCCACCTAATGCTTGCTGCAGCGCTTGTGTTGCTTCTACTGTAACTTGTCCTATGTTTTGTTCTAATCCTTTAGTTCTAAGTAATTCTTGACCAGCTTCATAATCATTAGTGGCTACCATATCTTGCCACCATCCTTGTGTTTCGTCAGCTTCTTGACCCCATGTTTGTCTAGTTAATCCTCTCCATGGAGATACAATATCATCATATGTTAATTCTGTATTTGTATATTTAGGAAATAAAGCTAATCTACTTGTCTTTAAACTCTCTACTAATGCTTGTTCATAGTCTGGATTGTTTCGTAACCTACCAGCTTTTTCTGCAGCTTCTGCATCTGTTAACTTACCAAACACTGGTCCTAACCATTGTGTATATAAACCTTTAATTCTATCTTCTTGTTCTGCACTTCTGTTTAATCCACCAAGTCCAGCAGTGTTAATGTATTGTGTAAAGTCTGCATCTCTTACACCACTTCTGAATGGGTCAGCAAACAAAGCTAACTGTTCTGTTGTGTATGCTTCGGACCAAGAACCAGTAACCCACTTGTTAGCTATCCATTGTGACAAAGCATCTGGTGCTGCTAACTCTTGATTAGTTTCTGTATCATATCCACCAGATACACCAGCAGCTCTAAGTGCAGATGCTACTTGTATCTTGTAGTCATTAGCTTTTTGTTCTGCTGTAATAGGGTCTTTGTAATATTCACGCAGCCATGCACGTTCAGATTCTGTATGTGTATCGTACCAGTTAGTACCAAACCATTCAGCTTCTGTAACTTCTCTTCCTTCTAATGCAGCTTCAGCTAACAATGCTATTGAATCTGGGTCTAATATCCATGGTTTAATTGTTGCTTCAGTAGCTATTGTCTCTGCAAAAGATGTAAACGGATGTGGTGCTTGACCTGTTGCTGGGTCATTACCTGGTAAGTCTGCACTGTTACCTGCAACTACTCCCATCAAATCTAAATCATCATTACTAAACTTTGCGTTAATATAATATTCTTGTCCTGGAGTTACAAAGCCAGCTTTAACTGGGTCATTGTATCTTACTTCATAAAACATAAATATTGTGCTGCCTTCGTACAGTTCACCTGCACCTGGAACTGCATAACGTAAATACAGTTGTCCTTCTACATCTACTAAATCTGCACCTTCTGGAATATTATTAAATACATTTTTATTAGGATTAATAACTTGTTCTTTTGGAACTGGTGTAGGTGTTGGTGTTGGAGTAGGTGTTGGAGTAGGTGTTGGAGTAGGTGTTGGTGTAATTGGTTTTGATACTGGGTCAGTTGGTGTACCTGGTTCAAATCCCATTTCTTCTACAGTTGTTTGCGGTACATCAAAAGATGCAGGAACTCCTGCTTCTACAGCTAACTTAGCTTCTGCTATAACATCTTGTGGGTCTCTTCCAGGAGCAAAATCAAAAGTAACTCCTGTATATACTGGGTCCTTTGCACCTTTAGAATCTTGTATCACTACTTCTATTGGTTTATTAGGAGCAAAGTCAAATGTAATATCATTAGGTCCAGCAAACTGTTCAACAACTTTTTCTACATTCTTTACTTCTTCTGTGTTTCTCTCCATCTCACGAAACTTAGCAACTGCATCGTCTGTGTCTATTGGGTCTGGTAAACCAAGTAAATTATCTGCCATGTTCATAGCAGCGCTTATTTCATCTTGATTAAATTGTGTAGCTTTAGCAGTAGCATTAGGACCAAAGATAGGATATATCTTTACTTTGCCTAATTCTGCAACTGGCTTCCTATCAGAAGAACCTTTTAATTGTTTATTAATATCACTTTGGCTAATAACATCTTTAACAGAACCAGTCTTTTCTCCAGATTCTAGTTTCTTTGCTATGTAGTAGAGTGCTAAATCACCTACGTATTTGTCACCTTGATATGCCATTTACTTCTTTCCTTAATTTATTGTACTTCATTTAATCCTTATTGTCTGAACTTATACCACCTATTCCCTTAAATAAAGTCTCATAAAAAGGTTTTGTTAACTTATATGTAATAGAATACTTATCGTCTATCTTGCCAAAGTTATCAAAAAAATCTACGTCTTTATCTATAGCTTTAGTGGCAGCATTAGTTACATCTGCAGCAAAAACCATAGTCTCATAAAATGCTAAAGCTGCTGCAGCTGGACCAGTAAGACTTGCAGCACCGTACTTAGTGCCAAGTTTAGCTAATCCTTTTTCTATAACTTCTTGTCCTATATCTAGTTTACTTAGGTTATTAAATACCTTTGTAGCAAACTTAGGTTTAGTTTTTACTACATTGTCTGCAGCTTTAACTGCTTCTGGTGTATGTGTCTTTGCAAAAGTCTCACGTACTTGCTGCACTATAGGTTTTTTTATCTCTGTTTTTATTTCTGGTTCTTCTATAGTTAATTTAAAATTTGCACTATCTAAGGGTTTATCAACAACAGCATCTACAAACTTTACAACATCTTCATCTGTTGTACCTGGAGCTTTCCACATTTCTAATGTGTCACTTGCATCAACTAAATTAATTACAGATAAAGGAACTAAACCACCTTTTCTTTTACTATACACCAGCATATCTACCCCTACATTGTCTGCTATAGATGCAATATTTGCAGCTGGTGTCATGTGGTATCTACCTACTTTGTTAAAAGTTATGTCTGGAGCTTTTAATAATGTTGCATCATCTGCAAACTCCATTGGTATTTGTCTTAAAACTCCTGTTTCTGGAACTTTAGGTTCATAACCAACATCTAATTTTTTATCCATATATTCATTAACTGGTATGTTTGCGGCATAATCATATTTTTGTGGTAAGAATATTTTTTTATTCATCTCATCTGGTACTACTGTACTTAATGTTCTCATGTAATCACCCATAGCAAAGATTGCACGTTCTTCTTTTTCTATGACTTTTGGATTTATTCTCCAAAAAAAATCTGCATCTCTTTTTAAATATGAATTATATCTAGTATTTAAAAACTCCTTCATATTATCTTGCATAGATTGCAAGGTATTCATAGTCATAGTTTTATTTCTAGTAACTGGTATATTTTCTAAATCTTCTATGTTTCTAAATCCAGGGTTTACTTCTTGTGTTAATTTGTCTATTGCTGCTATTTGTTCTTTAGGTAAATTTGTTAAAACGTTTAATATATCTGTATAAAGTGCAGTTTCTACTACAACACCTCTAGTTATTGTTCCTACTTTTGCCCAGGTCATATGTCCTATAAGTGTCCTACCTATATCAAACACTTGCTGCTGCGCACCTACAATATTTGAAAACTTACCATCTTGTAATTGTTTAGCAATATCTAATAGAGTTGCATTAGGCTGCTTAGATATTTTTTTTAATTCATCTATAGATTGGTCTATAGCGTTAGTTAATCCACCATTAGCTTGTTCAAATAAACTTAATCCATGAGCATCTACACCAGAATCAGCTACTTTTCTAAGAGTCCCAGATATACTTTCTTCTAGTTCTATTAAGTTTGTTAATACTTTTCCTATGTTTTTCTCTGCATCTAGTGGGTTTTTTTGTACAAAAATATCTGTTAAAAAATCTTCTGTTCTTTCCGCTACATCAAAATGTGTTCTACCCAATACCCCAATACCGTCTAACAAATCATCTATAATTTTTTTATCAAATACTTTAGGGTCCTCTCCTAAAAATTTAATTACATCATCGTATATTTTTAATAGATTATCTAAATCTTTTATTTCGTAATTATTTTTATATATTATTCCTGGGTCATAATAACGTAAATAATTTAATGACCTTCTTGATACATCTAAGGGAGCTGCTACTGCAGTTGTAGTTGCACCAAGTTCAACAAGTTCTTCTTGTTCCATGGTTATTTTTTACCAGTAAATATCTTTTTATATCTGTTTCTTTTAGATGCGTGATTAAGAAAAAATAATCTTTTTTGTTCTGCGTTTGACATTTGTTCTACTGGTTTCATTCTGCATCAATCGCATTTAATAAGTCTTGCATACCTATAGACTCTTCTCTTTGTATATCTGTTTTAATCTTAGCTTCTTGAAAGTCTGCAACTTCTTCTGGTACTTGTGATTCAAACTCTAAGTTTCTTCTAGGTACTAATGCTGCTAATAAATCTGCTGCGTATTTCTCCATAGGATTTGTAGTAGGTGTCATGCCATCACCTTGTGTTGCAACATTAGGTGTAACAGTTTGTTGTTCTGTTTGACTTACATAACTCTCTACGGTTGTATTAGAAGCAGACTCTAAATTATCTTCATACTTACCCATAACACTATTGACATACTCTTGTACATTAGGACCAAAACCTTCTATGTTTTCTATGTCACCTACAGAATCTATGCCCATGTTCTTAGCTTTGTTAGCTCTAGCTGGACCTGCATACCATGCAACAGCTACTAAATCCCAGCTGCCATATCTGTTATAATATTCTGTAAACTTATGCGCAGCTACAATATCTTGCATCTCTGGTACTCTCCAGTCTGCACCTTCGTAGCCAGCTTGTTCTGCCCATTTATCCCAGTTAATATCTAATATGCCATATGCACCAAGTGCCTGGACTTTAACTGGATTACCGTCATAACCTATAATTGTTGTAGGTCTATGCTTTAATAAATAATTACCACCAGCATTCTCTTGCTCTCTGATTGATTCCATAAATGCAACTAATTCTTGACTCATGTTATGCTGGTCGTCCTGTCCTAGCGGAGATGCTACTAAGAATAGCACTCCTAGTATTACGTGCCGAATAATTTTCTCCTAACCTATTCTTTTCATTTTCCATTAAAACATCAAACTTTTCTTTCATTCTACTTTGTGGGTCTATTTGTGTCATGCCTTCGTCATCTATTGCTTGTTGTACATTCTCTGCAGCATAGTTGCCATACTCACCAGCAAGTAAATCATCACCAGTAAATACTGGTTGTGCTTGTGCTACTTGTCCTAATTCACGAGATTGTGCGTATGCAGCTTCTGCTTCTTTATATAATTCGTTAGATAATAATTTAAGTTCGTATGGAGATGGGTCTCTGTTTAGTTCCCTGGCATACAATGACTTAACTTGTTGTGCATTAGTTGCTGGGTCTTGTGGTAAAAATACATCGTCATCTGGCATAGTAGGAACTGGATTAGCTACGTATTCTTCTAATACATTCCTCCATGCTGCACCAGATTGTTTCTCATATTCTGTAACACCACCTCTGTTTGCTCTAGCCAATACTGGTGTAAATGCTCTTTGTGTAGCACTATCCCAATCTCCTGGAATAAATCCATCACCAACACTAAGTAACTTGGCATTAATTAAATCTGCTTGTATTGCTGCTATTTGTTCTTCTTCTATTCCAGCAAACAAGTTAACTAAATCGTTTTCTGTATAAAAATCTGTAGCTGATTCTCTTGGTGGTAAGTAATTAGCTGGTACACCTATGATTGCATCTTGATTACCAAACAATCCAGTCTGTTCTGCAGCTGCAGCTAATGCAGCATCATCACCAGTTATACCGCTTATATCAGTTCCAGATATAGCAAAGTCAACAATGTATTGTGGTATTCCTGCAGCAATAAGATATTTAGAAGCATCGTCTATGGTATTAGCATTTAATATATCTAGTCTTTGCTCTGTAGTTATGCCTATCTTATTCTGTCCTAATGTAGCACTATCATTAACTTGTATAATTAACTGTTCTATTCGGTTAAAAAATTCATCAACTGTCATATAATCCCTTTAATAATTCTATATCCTCTTCTGCTTCTCGTAACTCTCTTTCAAAGATTTCTTTAGCTAACGGTGCAAATTCTGGCTTTGTAACCAATATAGCTTTAATCTTATCTCTTAACAAGGTTCTATATGGTGCTAATTTGTTTGCACGTCTAAATGATGTATCAGAATATGTTTGGTCTAGTTTCTTTGTTTCTGCAATAACTTTATCTCTAAGTTGTAAATATTCTTTCAATCCTTCTGCAGCTGGATTACCTACAAGTCTTGGGTCTAACACGTATGTAACTGGATTAACCCAGGTATATAGTTCGTCAATTAAATCATCTATCTCTGGTTTTGTTGGTGTATAGTCTATGCTTCTACCATATCCAGGGTATCTCATAGCTATTTCTGCTTTTTTATTTCTTTTAGCTATGATTGCTTGTTTATCATTTCTTGTAAGTAAATTATTTTTCTTTAAAAAGTTTTTATACTCTATGTTGCCAAGCAATATGTTTTTAGATTGTACCCATTGTTCTGGTGTCTTTGGTACTCTATCTCCACTAAGTAATTGTGCATAATAGTTTTCATACATAAATTCTGAATCAGTTTCATCTATAAGGAATGCGTATGTTAAGTCAAACTTTTCTACTAACTCTGGATTATTTCTCTCCCATGTAGCACCATCTTCTGTTACTGGTCTTTTCTTTACAGTCATAGTTCTACCAGTAGCTAATGCAACTGGGTCAAATCCAAATCTATCTGTAAATACTTTTACTGCTGTTGAACTATCTTCTACTGCATTAGATATATTCCAGTATTCTTGTGCAAGAGTTTCAAACAAATACATCTGTCCAGTTTTATCTGATATTTCATACTTAGGACTTACTGCACCAGATGGTCCTATTGCTTGTGATATAGACCTTATAATAAATATTTTTCTTGCATAATCTGCAGCTAACTCTATACCTGCATTAACACCTTCTGGACTACTGTCATCTATTTGTCCTGCATATAACAATGCTTTATATACATCTATGCTTGTATTTGCAAATTGTCTTTTAGCTTCTGGTCCACCTATTTCAAAAGCAGTTAACATTTTGTTTAACCACGATGGAACTGGCGTCAAACCTTTAATTACCTCTGCTGCACTATCTACTCTAGGTGGTGCAAAGTCACCAAATATTAATGTCTCTTCCCATTTACCTGGTCTAAGTAAATTAAAATATTTATTTAGTACAGCTGCTGGCACTGTAATAGTTGGACCAAAACCAGGAATAATATTGCCAGCTATGTTAAGTGATTGTGCAAATACAGGTAAATTAACTTTGACTCCATTTTCTTCTAAATCTTTAAACATAAATTTCTTTATTAAACCTTCTCCTGGATAACCAAATAATTCTTCTCCAGTGTTTGGGTCTTTGTAAAAAAAACCTTTTTGTCCTTCATCATCAAATATTGGATTAGGTTTACGTGCAGCTTGTATTACTTGGTCCACACGTCTTAATGGTCTAAGTGATTCTGAATTTATTAATCTTGCCCATGTAGAAAATATTTCTACGTATGCTTCACCGAATGGAAATATAGCTCTAGTTGCATTACCTAATCTAGTTTTAGTTGTTACATCATATAAAAGTTTTTTAGTTTCTGTAAGTGCATGTGAAGATGCAACTTTATCTATTGTCTTTACATCATTTACACCACCAGTAACACCTTTATAAGATTGTAATTTTTTAAGTATTTTCTTTTCTCTAGCAGTACCAGTAGCTAGACCAGCATCTTCTGCAAGTTTAACTACTTTTTTAAGAGTTGCTGCGTTTAAATGCTGACCAAAGTCTCCTACTTTATTCCAATAATGAAACTTAAATGCTGGCGCACGTGATAGTTTTTTTGTTGGCACTGTCATTAAAAAATTAAACATATCATCTACAAAGTCATCAAGCATTCTTGATTGTCTTGATATAGAGTTTTTTAATTCACCACGTGCAGATTCTGGTAATACATTTAAATATTTTTTAACAAATTCTTTTTTCATGTTTTCTTGATTTTTTCTAAGTGTTGTAGTAATAGATGTATATTCTTCTGGTGATAGTTCTCCCTTCCAATATTTATCTAAGTTAACATTTTCTAAACCTACTAACTCTTGTGCTGACATGTTTTCATCTGCTAATGCTTTTAATAAATCTTCATTACCGTTTTCATCAATCCAATTTCTAGCAAGTCTAGGAGAACCTTTAGCAGTAGAAGTAAGAACTTTACCTCCAGTAGCTTGTGCGACTGCAGCATTTACATAATGTACAAACTCTTCTGCTTTAGCTTTACCTGGGTTACTAGAAAATCCTGCACCTTTAAATGCGTGACCTTCTGCACCAGTAACTTTTCTAATATGTTTATTTAACGCATTACCTTGTGTTTGTGCTTCTTTTATTACTGCAGCAAGTAATTGATTTCTTTTAGCTGTGCTAGGTTCTAATTGTATTTGTGCAAGTCTCCTGGACAATGGGTCAAACTTATGCTGCATAAAGTTTCTAAATGTAGCTTCTCCCCATGCTCTTTTGTTTTCTTGTCTTGTAACAGTTGTAAACTCACCAGTGTTGCCATACCCTCTTCTTACTGCACTAGGAGTACCAGCACCGTTAAGTGTGACATCTATAAACTGTGCATTATCTTCAAAAGTTCCTAATAAAGTATTACTAGATTCTTTTTGTTTACCTATAATTCTTGCAATCATTTGTGCTGGATGTGTAATAACATTTGTTACACCAGAAGATAATAACCTTACTTGTTCTTCTGCAATTACACGAACTGTCCATGCTGGTCTAAGCAGCACTAATGGTTTAAATAAAGAACCATAATACCAATCCATAAATCTTGTTATTGTTTCTGCATTATCACTTGCAAATATTTTGCTGCCTATCTTGCCAAAGTTTTTATCTAGTGTTTTAGCAGCTCTAATTACTTGCCTGGAGTTAGGTAAAAATATTTCATCTGCTAGCTGCACTGCAGTAACTGGGTCCACAAGTTCTGCAACTCCATCTAACTTGCCACCTTGTAATTGTCTAAGTACTTGTGTTACTGGTAAGTTTTCTCCAGTAGAATCTATTGCATAACTTCTAACTAAACCTTTTTGTCTTTGTGCAGTACCAATAAATCTAGCTTGTACTTCTAAACCTTTATCTACTAAATCTGTTTGAAACTTAGTTAGTTTATCTCTACCACCTAATGCTTTTATAACTTGTGGTCTAAATTGACGTTGCACAAAGTTACCTACTAACTTAGCTGTTTCTGTAGGTGCATCTGCAGCATTAAGTGCTTTAATTGCATCTGACATAAACTTATCTCTTACTTTTACTTTTTTAGTTTCTTCTAATCCAGAAGTAGCTAATCTAATAAATCTATTTAACTTAACAAAAGCATCATCTTTGTTTTCTGTAACTAGTCTTGTACCGTATGTTCTCTCTAACATACCTGTCAATCTGTTACCTTTTCTCTTTACTGTAGGTAAATTGTTTTGCGTAGCTTCTATAAGTAAATTTTTCTTAACTAAGTTTTCTGTTAAGTCTGCATCTATTTCTTCAAATGACTTACCTTTATTTTTTGCTTTAAACTTATCTAACTCATCGTAAAATTTAAAATCATCTATGTTATTTTTAGATGCAGCAATAATATCTGTTGTTGAGTTTTCCCATAGAAATTTTTTAAATGCAACACCAGCTTTACCAGCCATAAACTCCTGGACAGTTGGACCAAACACAGTTTTTCTAGCACCTTGTAATAAACCAGTATTTTCAAAAACCTTAGCCATTCCACTTAGATTTTCTAACTCACTAAATGTAGATGCTCCTTTACGTATTTTACTTACACCTAATGTTGCTAAACCTACTGGGTCTGCAAATATCTGCGCAACTATATCTATAGCACCAGTCATGTAGTTGTATGCTTTTGTGCCTGGTTCTATAACGTCATCTACTGGTTTAAATAAATATCTACCAATTGTAACTGTAGGGTCTAAACCTGCAGCTCTAAATTTTTCTGCACGTTCACCAACAAATTGTATTTGATTTGCTTTTTTCTTTTGTTCTTCGTATATCTGTACACCTAATATATTGTCTCTAACCCATTCTCTTGCTTCTAGTGGGTCAACACCAGATGCTAATAAGTTTTTATATTCAGATGTTTGTGTTGGGTCAGTGCTGCCTAAAAACCATCCTTGACCTAAATCTATATCTTTACCTGCAGCTTTAGCTGTGTCTATCTCACCAAGTAACGTAGCTTTACTTTTTTGACTTGCTTCTTCGTGAGACATACCTTGTTGTCTGCCTTCTAAATATCTTACTCCTCTTGGCGCTGCCATCTCCCATAAGTTTTGAAAACCTATAAACGCACCACGTACTGACCTACGTATAGCGCTTTTTAATTTACCTTCACCATCATCTTCTTTTTGTATAGATTCTTTCATAACTATTTGCTGCAGTCTTGGGTCATCTGCTGCGATACCTAGTTTGACTGCACCAACTAAAGAACCTTTACTTATTGTTGGATAACGTTTTACTATTGCAGATGCTCTTTGTGCTTGCTCCTGGTTAACACTAGAAGGTGCTACAGCTTTGTTTATAGCTCTTTTGGTCTCTGAATCATCTTGGAATGATGCCGCATCAAATACACTGTACGACATGTTATCTTAATAATCTTGCTAAAAGCGGGTCACCAGTTAAGTCATAAAATTGTTGTATTAAAGATTCTGTAGTATCTATTGGTTCTTGCGCACCTACTCCAGGACCAAAAGGTAAACCATCTTCTACTGGTCTCATAGGTTGGTCTGTACTTCTAAAAACACTTTGTTGTGGTTGTGGTGCTGCAACTGGCATAGGTGTCTCTTCTGGTAAATTTAAATTCTGTACCTCACTATTCAAATCTTTTAGTGGTTCTTTTTCACCATATGTCATTCTTGTTTGGTCTATGTAATTATTAGATGCTGGTTTTACAGCATTATTTCTTTTAGTAATTCTGGTTGCCATCTATATCATCCTCATCTAAATGTATTATTTCTGTTACAAAAAATCTTGATATTATTCTAGGAAATTTATTGAACTGTTGTTTCTTTATAAAATCTTCCATGATAATGTCATCGCCTTCTTCGTCTAGTTCCCATAAACTGTTGTCAACTATATCTTCAAATATCTCGTGCATTATCCTATTCCTAATACTGATTGTATAGAAGGTGCGGGTCCAGGTGGTGTCGGACCCATACCTTCAATCATCGCTGCTTCTTGTTCGGGTATTTCGGGCTTTTCAGCTGTAAAAAATTTATCTAGTATTGACTGTTTAGCAGATGGATTAGCTCTGATTTGTACCACAGCCATAACAGCTTTTTGGTCACCAGCAGATGCTTGTTGTAATAAAGTATCTTCTAATATTTTATCCATCTTTTCTTTTGTAATTCTTTCGTTTACTCTACTTAAATCATCTAAACCGTCTAAGTTTTCTTGTAATGTTTGTGTGTCAATAACACCAGAACTAAGAAGCTGCAGCCCTGTTACAATCTTCTGTGGTTCATCGTAACCAGCCATAGCACCATAGACTCTTCTAGTCTTATAAGAACTTTGTATGTCTCTTTTTGGTTCGTATGTTTCACTAAAAAATTTATTATCTCTATATCCAGATAATTCTTTTGTTTGACCACCGTACATGTTTTCATCCCATTCAAGTCTTTTAGAGTCTATCTGTTCTATAGCATCTGCCATTACTGTATGATATTCTCTAATCATAAGTGACATAGATGCACCTAGTTCTTCTAACCCTCTACCAGTAGCAAAGCTAAGTGGTGACTGTGAATCGTCTGTTGCAGGATAAGAAGCACCTACACGTAGTTGTCTCTCTATTCTGTCTATCTGTTGGAATATTTGATAAGGTATGTTAGATGCTGGTTTAGAAATTGTGCTACCTGGAGAAAAATAATTAACTGCAAATCTACCTTTTTTGTATTGTCCAGATTCTAATTCACCAGTTATGTTTGTTTCTGTAAAGACTGCATCTTCCATCGCAATAATTGACATAACATTAATTTTTGCCATAGAAGCCATAAGTCCTATAATTTGGTCATACTGTCCTTGCATCTGGTCAAAGCTAAATTTCTTAGCTACAACAAATGCTGGTCCAGATTTAATTGGGTTAGGAATAAAATCTAAGATAGTTCCAGAAGTTAAATGATAAACATAAGTACCTTCTTCGTTATAGTATTCAGATATTAAATCACCTTCGTTGTTTGAGTTAGCCCAAGAACCGTTATATGCGTCTTGGTATGCAGAAGCATATCCGCTTGCTACATTAATTACATTTTTTTCTTTTTTAATTTTTTCTGCATATTGTGGATACGTTTTAGCCAATGCAGCTTTAGGTACTCTTCGTACAATAGACATTTCTTTAGGTGTTTGGTCTGCACCAAAATACCCTGGAAAACAATTATACGGGTCTCTAAGTTCTGCAATAGGATAAGGTGTGCCGTTAGCATCCTTCTTTTCTTTTATAATCCATGCAGCAAAACCATAACCTGGTAACCATCTACCAACTTGTGGCATCTGTAAATCTAATCTCTGTACGTCATCATATGCAGTAATTATTCTTGCAATTTTATCTGCACGTTGTCTTGCACGTTCTGAATCTTTATTGTTAGGTACATCTACTTTTAGATTAGGAATACGTCCTATCTTTTGTGCAAGGTGTTCTAATCCAGACATCATAAGGTTTGGCATAGGTACTTGCCAGTCCTGGAATCCTTTTACTTGGTCACCTAGTAAAGCTAAGATACCACTAGCACCACCGTTCATAATGGAACGAATACGACCACGCATCGCATGATTCTCTTGATTATCGTAATGTAATTGCGTTATCTTATCTTGTAATTCAGCTGTATTCATATTCCTACCATGGTGCAGTGTTCATGCTACTTACATCAAAATTGCCATAACTTGGTTGGTAATCATATCCCATCTCTGCGATAAACTCCTTTTGTAATCTCCTTACAATCTTTATAGGAAACCAACTAGCCATAACTATATCTGACTTGTAACCCCTGCTACTTGCCTTATTAGCAGCATTTGAAAAATACAAAAGCTGCCTACGATATATATTACTCTTATTTTGTGAATCTGCACTACCATAAGGAAGATTTACTAATCCTTTGTCAAACAACTCACTCATAGACCCAACACCAAAATATGGGTCAAATTTATTTTTTTGTGTTTGATGTCCTTCTAAATGTATGCCTTTTGATGATGTCCATTCTTTTAATTCTCTATCTTGTCTAATAGCACGTTGAAAACCATTTTCTTCTATTATCCAGTGCGAACATTGATACTTTGCATACCATTCTTTTATAGTTTTAAATGCTTGTGGTATGCCACCACCTTTTGTGTTTTCTATATCTACCATGTATAACTTGCCAGATTCTACATGATATGCCCATAAAAATGCTGCCTGGTAACCAGTTGCAGCTGGGTCAAGTCCAGCAATAAGTCTTGTACCTGCTGGTACATGACCAATGTTCCTGGAATCATCTCTTGCAGCATCTAAGGAATCTACCTTAAACATTTGCAGCCCTTCTGAAAATGGTCTATTAAGATATACCATCTCAAATATTGCAAGACCACCAGTTGTTTGTGCGTTCCTTCTTTGTGCCATGAGCCACTTGTAACTTCTTTTGCTTGACCACAACATATGTTTTTTGTGGTCTTTAGGTTCTCCAGAATCTATAGGAATATCTAAACTATGTGCAGATTCTATTATTTTATGCCATTCATCATTGTCTATTAAAGAATTATATAAATCATCTGGATGCTGCCTAGAACCAATAACAACTATTGCTGTATGTTCCTCTTTACGTGATGACAATGTTGTAGTCCACCATCTCTTTGTTTGTTCACGTGAACTAGGTTGTATTGTTGTGCCGTGGTCCTCAATGTCATCAGCAATAATCAAGTCACAGTCACGTGATAGAATCTTACCACCTTTACCAACAGCGACCATAGTAGGTGATTTAATACCAGTTACAGTTCTTGTCTTAACTGTAAACTGACCAGAACTCCAGGTCTTACCAGTTCTACTCTTTGGTTTAAATGTTTCTCCTGGACCACAAAAATCTTCTATTAATTTTTCGTTGTTCTCTAAATGGTCTAGTACAGCACCTACTGCATTCTTTGCAATATCTTCATTACCGCCTACCCACATAATTCTAATGTTAGGGTTTTTACATACTTGCCATACTGCAAAGTGTGTAAGTAAATCTGTTTTACCATGTCTAGGTGGTGACAGTATCATAAGTTGTGAACCGTTCTTTATAGATTTTAAAATATTTTTTATCCAGTTTTTGTGAAACTTAGCAGTCTCATATGGTTTACCAGTTTCTGTTAGGAAGTATCTATCTCTAAACTTTTCAAATGATGTCAGTGCATCTTTAGCTTCTTCTGGTATATCCCAGCCTTCTCTTGCTTCAGCTACAGCTTTATCTTCTTTGTATGCAAGTAACATTCTTGCTACAACACTCTGGTCAACTCCTATATCTTCTGCTACAAACTTTTGTGTAAATTGACCTTCTAGTAATTCTTCTGCATAGTTTTCTACGAAATATAAATAATGTTCACCACGACTAGCACGTGCGTTAGATTCTGTTGCTAGTTTCTTTTCTTCTTTTTTAGCTGCGGTTCTCTGTCTTGCATTAGCAGCTTTAGTGCATTGTATCTTACAATATTTTTGACGACCGTGTTGTTGTTTAAATTTATCTCCACAGTGTGGACAACTAACAGTTTTTAAATTTGCCATGTAGTACTACTGGTTAGCAGCCCACATATTGTCAACTAAATTTGGATATGTTCTTCCAGCTTTTTTAGCTCTAGCTCTTGCTTTAGCTTTTTGTGCAGCTGTAAGTGGTTTAGATTTACCTAATGACTTAGGTCTCTTCTTATCCCATACTTGTTTTTTCTTTGCCATAATCTCCTACCACATCTTGCAAGACCAATATCTTGCACTTGTTTTATCTTTAGCTGTTGAACATTTATGCCTGGCTCGGAATGAAGCTCTAGCTTTAGGGTTATCTTTACGAATCTCCATGTTTGGGTCCCCGAACATAACCTTTTTAACTTTCCCATTAGCCATTACAAACACTTTAAATTTCTTACGACCATACCCTGGTTCACCTTTTTGAATCCTAGTGGGATTATTTAACTTGACCTTCATACCTCGCCATTCAGCCATTATCTTCTCTTCTTTTTACCTTTATTTTTTTTCATACCTTTTTTATATGAATATCCCTTACCTGGCATCTGTCCTCCTATACTTTAATTATGGCAGAATACATATCGGGTAACAAGTATCCGAACTTCAAAAAGAATACGCAGTATCAGAAAAACCGAACCTGCGTGCATTCTGCTTGTACTACCATCTTATCTCAATATAACAAATATAAATATTGTCATAAACATAAACCTAGAAGTTATCCAAGAATCAAAGGTAGAAATATAGACCCGACAAAACAAAAACCTACTTCGGGCAAGAAGTAGGTTCTCGTTCACGTATAGTATGTCCAATACTATTTGTATGAAAGAAAATGAAATTACACAAATCATCCACTGTCCTAAAACCGATGAAAAGCATCTTTTCTTTTCTATTAGATATAAATATTTATTCATATCTAAATCCTGGGTCCATCCCAAGATAAATTTATTATATAGAAACTAGCGAACAAAGCGAGCATAAAAAAAATTTTTTCTCTAAATTGTTTTAGATTCTCCTTTATGATAAAGTTAGCGAACTACAAACAACCAGGAGCAAGTAGCAAGATACAGGTAAAGCGGACATCGGGAGTACAAAAGTCTCACCTTACAGCCAGTAAGACCAACTAGAAAGACAAGTGAGATACCCAAGGTCTAGTGAAACATCCTAGTTCATATTTGAATATATAAAAAAAATAGCCCGCTATATCCCCAAAGAGTTTTAATAAAATAAAAATTATATATGAAATGTAAAGAGTGTAATAACACTTTAAAAGAAATTAATGAAGTCCAGGTAATGTGTGACGCTGCACCTAGTGTATGTACATTATCTACAAAAGTTATAAGTAAACACAATATATAGTACCTTTTTATTAGACATACTATATATAGTAATAAATTGGTATTAAACAACCCTAGTGTTACGAATACGAATACACCCCAGCCAAATTGACATTCCCGTTCATTGTCCTATAACTACTATTATGTTGCGTTACTAGGTTAATAAAATCAAGCATTTACAGCATATATGCAACAATTACAGCTTATGAGAATGTATGTCAGAAAATACCATATATTTTTTTTAAAATGATAATGGCATGGGTTAGATTGATAAGGATTGATAGATATCCCATAGAAAAATAATTTAAAATAATATGTAACCTTTTGTAACTCTTGAAGCTCTAAGTAGCATGAAAACAAAAACACAAAACACAATTACATTCCTTATCGGGGCTTCTGGTTCTGGTAAGTCAAGACATGCCAATAAATTAGCTGGTCAGCAAGATGCGTTCATTATTGACGCGGATGCTATTAAGCTGGCTTTAAATAATCAAGAACCAGTATGTTCTGAAACTAACGCGGCTTTGCATCCAGCGGCTTCAGAACTTAGTCAGTCATTACTGTTCAATTACTTTTATAATCAAGATGATTTTCTTGACCGTTATAATTGTAGTTCAGTTATCTTTGATAACCGCGGCAAGAACTGGGATAAAGTAGAATCCAGGATTACAGCCGCAAAATCAGCTGGCTTGCAAGTGCGCTTTGTCTATGTCAAAAATGATTTAGCAAGCTGTCTTTACAATGTTCATAGACGCAACAAAACCAGCAAGCGCAAAATGTTCTTATCAGTATGCGCTAAAGACTTCGGGGGTACAGTGTACACCGCGGAAAAATTGCAAGCGCTGGCATCCACTGGCTATATTGAATATCAAGAAGTACAAGGTTACAACTCAATCAAGTCAAGATTCTTGCAAAAACTTTGTAACCTAATCGTAAAAGTAATTGTCTAATAAATATGAAGGAAGGAAAAAACATGAGAAAAAAAGCAACTGAGTATATGTCATGCGGATGCGTAACAACATACTACTTTGATACTAAAGAGATGGTTGGTGAAGAAGTGTGTTACCAACACAGCAAGGTGGCAGCATGAAAGAAATTTATAGAGTAATTTTCTGGAATGATGCTGGAGAAATCAGAGTCACAGCTCCAACATTCTATGAAGATGCTTACAACACTGCAGATAAATGGGGTGGTGTGATTTACAGAATGGAAAAAACTCAACCAACAAAAGGTAAAAGATAATGGGTGCTGGTAACTGCTATCCAGCTGCATGGAATGCAATCAATGATTTCTCAAAAGGTGATGAGTGGGTTGTGGTCCATGCACTAAGAGATATATTTAAAGGTGCTGCGCACTACGGTGGTCATGCGTTCTTGTTAAACAAAAAAACAAATACTGTTTATGATGACTCAATCAGCGCAAAGTATATTGATGGTGCTGTTGACGATATCATTGACGGGATGCCATTCCAGGAGTATGTCAAGAAAACTTATGTACTAACAGAAGGTGACTACGTTTACAAAGAATATACCATGAAGGAACTCAACGAGATAACATTCAAGCATGAGTATCACAGTCCATTCCATCTTGCAAAAGAGATGTGGTCTTTAGAACCAAAAGAATTTGCTGCAAGATTCCCAGGGTATGACAGCCATGCAGATTACATGCAGAACTATTTTATTCCTACGTTTGAACCGCACTGGGAGAAATTAAAAAAGATGGCAGAAGATGTAACCAATTCAGAAGATGTTGAGTCTAAGTAACGTGATAGAAAAGGAAGGTGAGAATGTTAGATTATGATTTTTATAAAGCCATTACTGGCTTGACAGATGAAGATTTAGAACTAACAAAAGACAGTGTGCTTAATTGCGGTAACTGTTTTACAAAAATACCAGGGTACATATTAGAAGATGCGGGTAATGCGTTTTTCTTAGGTGATTACACTTGTGAAAAATGTAATGAACCGTTAGGAGGGTAAGTAATGAACCAAGTAATAAACAAATTAAAAAAACAAATAATAGAATCACTTGAAGAAGATAACTTTACAGGTGCAAAGAACCAATTAGATAAGTTAGTGGCAATATCAGAACCAGTATTGCCAGAGATTGTAAAGGAAGGTGAGTAATGTATAACAAAAAAGTAAATTACAGATGGTCCAGTAATGATAATGATGAAGTGCTAGAGCGTGGTGTTGATTACGAATATAAAATTTGGAATCAGTCATGTGCTAAAGATGTGTCAGTTCCATTTAGAATTGATGCGGATTATGACTGGCATCCACGTGAAGAGTTAGAAAAACTATTTGGAAAAACATTCTGGACATTTTATACCAGCCAGTCTGGTGCGATAGCTTACGGTACGTCAGATGTGCTTCACACAATTGATGCGTTCATAAAAGTACTAGAAGATATGAAGGCAACAGTCAAAGCAAATCCCGAACCACAGTTTGAGTATGGTAAGTATCGTGAAAAAAAAGATGTAACTAAATTAGAAGAGCAGGTGTCTAAGTAACGTGATAAAAAAAGGTGGTGAATGATGCAGGAGATAGCGAAGTTGTATGCAGTCAAGCCAGTGCTTGGTGCAACTAAAGCTGCGTTCTTAAAAGACCTGGGCTTTGTTAAGGAAGGTACACAGTGGGTCAAGTACGGTACAAAGCAGGAGCTGCAAGAACTATGGGATGAGATAGATATTTACAAGGACCAACCTAAGTTTGTATCTAAAGAAAAAAAATATTACGGTTCTCATATTCATGGTATGTATTACCTAAAAGGATGGGAGTACAGAACCTTTAATGATGCAGAGATAGATTTTTACTTGGAAGTTGAGAGAGTAGAAGATGTTGCGGTGGCAGCATAGGAAGGAAGAAGAATGGTATTAGTAATGGACTATCAAAAAAGAATTAAGTCTTTAAAAACACTACATGCTAAAGCAAAAGACATGGGACTTAATACAACTATTGTGGATTTAAAAATAACTAAAGCAATAGATACATTAATTGCATTGTTGTTTAAAGAGATGGGTTCACGTGATGCAGCTAAATTTTTAAAAGATGTACTAAATGAAGAAAAATAAATACGGACACGAATCATTACACGAGATGGTCCAGTGTCACGTTGACCAGCTGCGAACCAGGATAATGAATGAAGGTTTAGACATACACAAGTACAGAGAGATGCAACACTTGCGCACAATCTATAAAAGTTTTTTGGATTGTAAGTGTAACTTTTTTCACGATGTGGAGTCTAAATAATGTACGCAATAAAAGGAGGGCAGAATGCCTAAAAACAAATCAATGCTAACTCAAATACAAGAGGTACAGGAGCAGTTAACAGAGCTACACGAGTGGAGCTTTAACTTTGAGCCAGGTAAAAATCCTTTTGCTTTGTTCTTAGACATCATCGGTTACAGCGATGAGATTCTAGGTGCAAATTGTGTTGAGGATGCGTCCAAAGCCCATGAGTTTATGGGTTTCACAGAGTATGTCATGCTAGGTGATGCACTTAAAGTATTCAAAAACAATGGGTACTTGCAAGTGTACGAGGCATGCAGCAACTTGCTTAAATTAGAGGAGCAACAATAGAGTTTGCTTCTTGTGTTCGGTCTGGTTTCTGCTGCAAGCAGAGACCATGTCCGTTCGGTAAACCAACAAGCGAAGATAACTTAGCTTGCATATATCTTGGTGGTGACAAGCCAGGTAATTATTTTTGTGAGAAGTATGACGAGATACAAGCTGGCATGCCAGACAACATGGCAGACTTCAGTCCAGCATTCGGTGGTGGTTGTTCTTCTCCAATGTTTAACCCCGACAGGGACAAAGTATTACTAGAAATAAAAGGAAGGAGGTGACTCATGTGTAGTTGGCAAGGATTTATCCTACTTACAATGACTGCGTTCATTGTAGGATTCACACTACTTGCTGCATACTTTAACTTCCAAACATGGAAGGGTTATCGTTATGCAAAAAAACGCATGCGTAACATGAAGTAACGTGTATAATATATACTAAGTAACGTAAAAGGAGGTTACGTTGTCAAGCATTTGTATGATGTGCGGCAATCACACTCACGTTGTGAATGCCAGGCATGTCTGCATAAATGAATTATGCAGAATGTACATGCAGCCACAAGTAACTGTTGTAAATACACCAGTTTATTTGTAACCAATTAATAACTAGAAGAGTCTAACAAGACAAAGGGAGGTAAAGCTATGAGCTATAATTTAATAAAAGCATTAAGACCACAGACATTACGTATGTTAGTGGAGGAAGGTATCGTTTACAGCAAAGAGAATACTATGCGTGCAGAAAACGGCAGACCAATTAATCCTATTGCTACTCAAAAGATAATGAACTGGGGAGAGAATGCGATTATTGAAGCACAAAGAATGAAGAAACAAGGCAAGTCTAATGAAGAAATAAAAGAGAAACTTGATTCATATATGGAAGAGTTAGGATTACAAATCTATGAACAATATGAGTTTCAAAAATCAATATTTTATTCGTTAGCTGATTCTGCTTATAAACAAATAGGTATGTTAGCACCCAGCACAGCATGACATGTCTAAGTGGGATGAAGAGAGTCTTAACAGACTACTTGCAGAACTAGAATTAGAACTGACTGTCAATGATACAGTCCAGGACTTAATTAAAGAACTCAAAAGAGGAAGGAGAAGATGAATAAATTATCAAGCTATGAAGATTTATTATTTGAAGAATTAAAATCTACTAGCAGATTAATCAAGAGCAAGATTCAATCACGTAACAGTATGATTACACACTTGTTTGATGCCAGGAGTACAACAAAGATGACAGTAGATGACATCGCTGCAGCTGCTGGTATATCACGCAAGCATGTGTACACAATAGTAAACAAGGAAGGTAACGATGGCAAAGTTTAATTTAGAGAACTACGAGACAGTAGAAGATAGATTAAAACTGTTCTGGAAGGATAATCCAGACGGCAGAATAGAGACAGATATAGTACACATAACTGATGACGGTACATGCGTAACTATTAAAGCAGAACTATACAAGGACCTAACAGATGCAAGACCAGTGACTACTGGTACAGCACAAGAGACTAAAGGTCAAGGTGGCTTTGCTAATGCTGACGCATGGATGGAGAACTGCGAGACTTCTGCAATAGGTAGAGCTTTAGCTAACTGGAAATACCAGGGCAGCAATAAACCTAGACCAAGCAGAGAAGAGATGAGCAAAGTATCTGACAGTAAACCAGCTGCACCTAAAAAAAAACCTATAGCACAAGAGAGCAAGACATCCCTTTCTAATGAAATGAAGGAGATAATCTTGACCATGTGTGCAGGTGATAAGAAGTTTGCAGCTAACGTATGGAAGTACACTGTAGATAGAATGGCTGTCAAGCAAGGTATGCCAAAAGAGATGGCAGACTACAGCGATGATAACCAAAAGACATTTATAGATGTAGCTTCTAAATACATAGAAAAGCAAAAGAAAACATTTGAAGAACGTCAAGGTAATTCAGATGTAGTTAATGACATCATTGAAACATTTAGTGGTGACGTAGAAATAAAAGAAGGAGATGACATGGCAGACATACCAAGCGGAGACTGGGAGAAGGACGCACCTAGTGAGAAGCAACTCAACACATTTAATAACTGTGTTAACAAAGCTATTGACAACGGAGACGATGAGCTTGCAGCAAAAGCTAAAGCAGCATTGTCAAGCGGTAAGATAAACAAAGGTAATATCTTTGATTGGGTAGATACAAATACTTGGTCTTTAAAGGACGGTTCATAACATGCAGTACATGAGAGTGAAGAAGATACCTAATGAAGGGACCGATTCACACCGAGTCCTGGAGAAGCTAAAAGAAGCTAATTGGGACTGGGTATGTGGAACTACATTCCAACAAATGTTTTTACCTACATACGCACAACGCGTAGCAGACCTACGCAAGATGGGTTATGGTATTGAAGCTGCACAATGTAGAGACCACATGTATTGGAACCACAATCATAGAGGTAATGTAGCTATGTATAGATTAACAGACGATGAGGAGGCACCATTCTAATGAGTGATTTAAAAAATATAGATACACTTGTATTAATAAAAGAACTATTAACAAGAGGTACAGACAACGGAGTTAGGTTGTTTAGAGAAGCAACTATAACTGCTAAGGATGGAAGAGTGCAGCTGCTGGGTATCATGGCTGCAGTAGAGATGAAGCTAGATACACCAGCAGAGGAGGAGTAATGGTAATGGACATGATGTTAGAAGATGCTATTAAAGAATCTAAGATGTGGGAGATAAACAATCCCAGGGTACACGCACTGCTGCGTAACTTCATGTTATTTGTTGACCACTCTGAAACTATAGATGACACACAGACACAAGAAGTGTTGTCTTATCTCTTGACTTTAACACGTGCATACGGTGACCCTAACTTTAAGGTGCCAGTAAACGGTTAAAGAATCTTTAGGTTATCCCATCCTTTTTTATTTACAGTAAATGTAAGTACACCTGGATGGGACCAAAGACCAGACCTAGCTGTAAAGTCTATGCTTTTATCTAAGCTAGGAGATTGAAACCAAGTCCTATCACCTTGTTGTTTTGCACGGAAGTGATGATAGTGACCTGTAATAAGAATCTGTACGTCACTCATCGGTAAGAATCCATACATCTGACCCTTCCACCAGTTCTCTATTTTATTCTCAGGATTACCACCGCTGCCACCAGTCATGTGTCCATGTGTCCAGCCGCACGGTATTGATTTGATAGTCATTACCTGGTGAAAACCATCTGGCACTTCTACTGTTACATTCTTGTAACGTTCTTTATTAGCAGACATAATCTCTTCACATATCTGTAAGTGCATGGTATCAGAGTTATCTAATCTGCTTGTTGCAACTTGACCTTTACTGGTCCTGGACATCTCACCATGATTACCTGGAACACCTGCAAGAACT
>Ga0102963_1000132_pt1 | contig 31186 bp, 34 predicted proteins | sample SalPon2_C_H2O_MG_2_FD_84522 | JGI IMG/M metagenome (GOLD analysis project Ga0102963, IMG submission 84522) | Salt pond water microbial communities from South San Francisco under conditions of wetland restoration - Salt Pond MetaG SF2_C_H2O_MG | ecosystem: Environmental > Aquatic > Non-marine... | reverse complement strand
TTCTGACCATATTACCGTGTCCTACGGCAAAAAGTATGCTAGAATTATCAAACAGAAACGATATTGGAATGATGCGGGTGAGGCTGCAATTCACACCGGAGACCAAAGTGTCCATTGCTTTGTCGATATGAATAATGGTGATATTCTAAAGGGCAGTTGGAAAGCACCTGTAAAAAATGGGGTTCGAGGCAATATCTTTGCCGACGATCCTGCCGAATCAATTGACAATCATGGAACAAAATACCTATGAAACTAACTAACAACAAAGTTAAATCTTTTCATATCACCTACCGCAATATTGCTGGCAGTATGCGGCAAACGTGGGTGGAAGCTAAACAACATTACGAGGCCATAGAAACATTTAAAAACGAATGTGGTAAGTATATGGACCCCGAACATAGTCCTCTCAATATCAAGGAGATGGACACTGGTACGGTAGTCAATCGGTGGTACATGGAAAACGCATACAACGGACTCCCCGAACGGAGGAACATTTAATGTACCCTTACCCAAAACGATTTGGTGATAGTGGCCCTGATTGGGTCATTGACCTTGAGACCCAAGAAGGTCACCCATACAATCTGCTCAAGTCAATTGAGAAGGTGATGGGAGATCCAAAGTATGCAATCGAGGCAATGAACGGTGAACACTTTGAGAACCCCGAAGATTGTAACACAAACGGTTACGAACGTATTCTCGATTACATTCTGTCCATGTGTCCTGAGATCGAATTGCGTATGCATGGCCAAGAAATTCAGCAGGTGTACCCCTGTTACCACTATGCCCTAGATCGGGCAGGTACCCCACTCAGTGCTGGTGGTCATAAATCAAGAGGAAACTTTTGCTAATGTATAGAGTAACCGCATATTTCAGAGACAAGAAAATATCAAAAAAGTTTCATAATGTCTTTGACGCAATTGAATACCGAGATGATATTGATGCTCATTATCCTATCAAAGTGATATTCAAAAAGGTTAGATCAATGAGAGAATGGGTATATGATTGTTGGAATGTGGTAATGAATCATAACAAAAATCCACTAAGTGGAATTCCAGACCTGCGTACACGGCATACGATTATGCAATTGTTAGCATGGATGTGGTGTATTGTGTTTGGTATTATTACGGGCAGTTGGACCGCATTTGGTATTAGTACCGTTGCTCATGTAGCATTACTTGGAGCAATTGCAATTACCGTTGGCACGTTTGAAACTGCAAGAAACAAACCACAATATTTTGGTGGATACGGACGAGGACCTGGAGGAGAACATGAGTAACTTAAATTTAAAAGAGAGATTTAATGATGAATAATCGAGGTAAAATATTTGATTGTCCTTGCGACACCTGTGACCTACAGGCTAAATGTGGTCGGGATGCTACCGAGTGTCGTGCTGTTAAAAACTTTTATGAGACTGCTTGGTTCTATCCACACCAAGTTAAGATGAACCTTAAACCAATGAAAATGAGGAAAGTGGCATGATTCAAGATGAACTGCCAGGAAAATCTTTGTTTCAAACTGAAATGAAAGACCTGTATCACCAAAAGGTATCCAGAATCGTGAATCATCTAAACGAGGAATTGAATAGATGCCTACACGACCTCGATATGGACGGCCAGTTTGATGATCTATATGACCTGGCCAATGCCTTGTCTTTTGGTAATGTACCTAAAACGGAACAGGAGTTTTTCTCACCAATAAACATGAAAGAATCCATCAAACAATATTATAATAACCTTTATGAAAAGGAAGATGGCCAACCAACCGATATACAGGAACATGAGGATTTTGAACGTGCGGATGAGTATTACACAAATTAAAGTAGGAGACCTAGTAGAACTACTGCCGACCAATCAACGCAATCGGCAGTTACGCAATCAAGACAAAAAACACCTATGGGTTGTATTAAAAATAGATCCGAAAGTAGCTTGCTTCAATAATGAGGAAGGTATTGCTATAGAATCGAATATAGATCACGACCACTGGCGATGGGTGCAACGACAAGATATAAAACTGATAGAATTTAAGGAGAATATAAGGTGAGTGGCAAAGAAGAAAATGTAGTAAGGGTCCAAGTATTAGAACAGAAAGTCGAAGTGCTAGAAGAACTGTTGGAACATTATGAAAGACAGCTTGACCGTGTATCGACTTCTCTTTCCGAAAACTCGGAGAGGCTTAACTATGTGGTGGCCATGCTCAATGATTGGAGCACAACACCACACTCCGAAGTGAGTGTTTATGATGCCAAAGCCGTGTGATAAATCAAAGGATCAAGTAAAACAACGTAGACAAAGAAACCTAGTGGCAAAACATAATTACCACAAAGGTGGATATCATACATCCAAAAAGTATACAAGAAAAAAATATTATGATAACATCGACTAACTACCAAGAGGAACTACGCACATGGGCGAATGGACGAGTTGCTATGCACCGTTCCTTGATGAAAACAATAAATACACCTACACTACATTCACGGGTGAAATCAAGTTCCAATCCCAATATAGAGTATCGTATACTGAAAGAAAACAACGGCAAACTTAGCTGCAATTGTCCAGGGTTTCTGTATCGTAGAAAATGCAGACACATAAACGAATTATGAGCTTAATTCTAATACTATTGACCGGCATTCTTATCCTACTGATGATAATGCACCCAATCATCACAATTAAGGTTATTGCCATTCTTATACTTGCGTTTGCACTTGGTGTCGGAGCATGGATACTATTGCTGAGCCTTGCAGCAACAAGCATTGCGGTTCTATTATGAATAAAATTTTAAATATGTTTATTTGCGAAAGTTTGAAAAAACTTGGGCCATCAAAAAAGAAAGAAATTTCCAAAGATGTAATAAATCAAGCTGTCAATTCAAACCTTGTAACTTTAGAATTTATTATGGCAATGCGAGATATTGGATGGCGACTTCAAGATTTGAAACATTCGGGAGTTATTAAACGAACTAACAATTTTTGGGACCTAGTATGAAGAAGAATAAACTGCAAAACTGCAAATTTGCAGTTTGTCAGAAGTGTATATCGATTTCTGACAAACTATACCAATGGGCCGACCAACTCGACATATGGCTAACCAAAAAATTTAATGTACGACCTAAACAAAGATACCTAGAAATCGAAATGGATCTATATGAGGATCCGAGAATGAAAGATGCAATGGATCAAGCCCTAGGCATAGAAACGGAGAAAAAGAAGTATGAACAAAGAAATAAAAAAATCAGAAAATGACTTTGAAGTAATGGATGATAACAAAGAAGAGAATAAAAAGAAAAAACCTCTAGAGGAAAGAATCATCGATCCTACAAGAGAGATGTTATCAGAAATATTTACCGAACCGAATAGTGATAATGATTAAAGAAAAAATTACTGTAACAATTTTCTATATCTTAATTATATACACCCTATATTTACTGTTTGAAGGAATTAGCACATGATTAACACAGAAAAGATTGTAAGGAGATGGAGAATAGAGGAACATATCCGCAAATGGTTTATACTATATTCTCTTATGATACTATTGCCTGTATTGGTATTAGAATACTATATCTAGAGCAAATACCAAAATATATTCATATTATGCGTAATCGTATGCTTAGAGGGCATACGATATGTAGTGTGCTTCGAGACATTTTACCCACTATATGTAGTATGCGTAAATGGTTAAATTAACCTTCGATTAAATGGTGTAGAACGATAGGTTTCCCCGATGATTACCGTAAGAATTAAATAAACCTCGAGGATAACGTGAGTCCTTGGCGAGTGTGACCGAGATTTTTCTCTGAGGCCCACGGAGATTTGCCGAAACCCCCCACACACAAACCCTTGAAAAATAAAGAAAAATATGTTATAATCCACAGGAGACCTATGATCTAAGTGATTGATTTGTAAGGGAAAAGGCGAGCGGGCAGACGAAACGTAAGCCATTGAATATAAAAAGATTCCCAGCACCTCGAGGTACCGATATAAACCGTTGAAATTAAATAGGTTCTCCGAGACAAACTGGTGGAGTATGCAAAAAATCAGCAAATAAAAAACGTTTAAAATCATATAGTTAGCACACGATTTGCTATGTTCCTAAGCCTCATGTATAATGATGTTATTGAAATAGGGAGAAGATTAGATACCAACTGAATATCGCTTTAAAGCTAAAAGCTACTGAATAGACTTTTCACCTCTTACTGGTAGCGATAACTGGTTCTTCTCCCACACCAAGGAAACATTATGAAAAAACAAATTGATTTAAACGATTATGACCATTCTAAATGGGATGGTATTATCTGGGTGTATCCTGCTAAGAAGGTTGAGAGCCATCAGGATACTAAGGTGAAGTGTGGTAAGGCCCCTCGACAGTCATGGGCCAGAATGATACAGGAGGCCAAATAATGGTACTTGCGGATAAAATATTGTTGTTGATTGTGATAGGTATTGGTGTTACTGGGCTATTGATTGCTGATGCTAACTGGCCCACCCATATGTCTGGGGTAATCGTGCAATGAAAAAATATTTCTATAACGTTGACTTTATGTCCGACTATGACGGCAAACATTACTTCCGTGTAATAGGGGCAAACGCTGAGTTAACCCACGCTGAACGAATGGCCCACTTTGATAAGGACCTTAATGGTTCTTGGGTGGACAATAACTTTGATCCTCAGTACACCATCACAGCATATGAGATAGACATGGATGGTGGCGAGATGCTTGAGTGTGGTATAACCTCCCATGTGTTTCGTGAGACCTACTGGGACCGTGCAATACAAGGAGCCGTATAATGAGTGACTATTGGACCATCGAGTACCGTAACATCGCAGGCAGCCCACGTTCTGTCCGTATAGAAGAGGATGGCCTCATGGATGCCTTGGCTGTGTTTAACACCCAAAAGGAGACTAGTGGCTTTGACACCCCACTAAGGATGACGGCCTCTTATGGTGTCAACGGTCAAAGCTATATCTTTACTCTGGATGGCCGTTATGGTGTGCCCAGACGGGTATAGGGGTATGGGGGGGGTCGAGAAACAGTTGGTGTAGCCCGGCCCCCTTTTTTTGATCCACCTCATGCGACCATATATAAAATCTTTAAAAAAATCCCCGTGGGCCAATAGGCTTTCGGAGGGTTTATTCATGTCTCTTATTAGGACATATGCATAAGCCCTTGATTTTTCTCGGAAAAATTTATTTCGGGAAACCCCTTGACAATCCAACCTTTTTTCTATAGGCTGGTCGTCATACTCTATACAATACTGGAATATAAATGATTGATAGCAAAACACAATTGGCCAAATTACTGGCTACTGAGGACATTACGGTAAGACAATCACCGGAAGCTAAGACAGCTTCTTTTGATGTTAAAAATCGTGTCCTTACATTACCTAACTGGAAGTTTGATGATACGGTTGTTCTTGATCTACTCATTGGACATGAAGTAGGCCATGCTCTATGGACTTCCGATAAAGATTGGGAATCTGCTTTAGCAAAAGGACTTCATAAGGGTATTACAAATGTGGTAGAGGATGCTCGAATAGAGAAAAAGATTAAACAAAGGTATCCTGGTCTTATTCGGTGTATGGTCAGTGGTTATCGTATACTGGAATCTAAAGGATTCTTTTATGATGATATAGATTCAATTGAACATATGGGTTTGATTGACCGTATTAACTTGCACTTTAAACTGGGTGCAATGGCAAATATACCGTTTTCGGAGACTGAGTTATACTTTGTCAATATGGTCAGCGATTGCAATACATGGGAAGATGTGGAGAAATCTGTAATTGCTCTCATGGAGTATATTGGTTCTGTGGAGAATCTTGCTGATATGGAACCGAAGCTTGGTGAAGAAGAGGAAGGTGATGGAGAAGAGGAAGAGGGTGATTCTCTTTCCGTTGGTGGTGAGGATGATAGTGAAGGCGAGGAAGGAGAAAAAGAAAAATCGGAAAACTCTCTCTCTGGGGATATTGAGGAGTTGAGAGATTATTTAAATGATTATATGGAGAGTATTGATACCCAAAGTCGGTTTGATGATTCGATAATGGATTCTTTAAGCGAAATAGATGCGTTTGGTTACGGCCCCAAGTATTATACTTTACCTAAATTTGATATTAAAACTGGTCTTGTTTCTTATACTGATTTCCATAAGGAGTTAAATACTCGATGCGAAATCAATAAAAAACTATATGAAGGTACCTATGCCTTTTCGGTGTCGAATACGAATATTTTTAATTCTATGGACTATCGTGCTTTTAAACGTGAAGCCGGCAAGATTGTAGGTTACATGGCAAAAGAGTTTGAACGTAAGAAGTCTGCTGCTGAGTATCGTAAAGAATCGGTGAGCAAGACCGGTGTGCTTGATATGACTAAGGTTCACCAGTACAAATACAATGAGGATCTTTTTCTTCGCAATACGATTCGACCTAACGGTAAGAGTCACGGCATGATACTGATGCTTGATTGGAGTGCCAGTATGTGTAGTCATATGCACGATTCAATGAAGCAGTTATTTTCTTTGGTTTGGTTTTGCCAGAAGGTGAACATACCTTTTGAAGTGTATGCTTTCTCGAATTCATGGTGTGATTGGTTGGCAAAAGATTATTCATCGGCTGAAGAATGGTTACAAGCCGAAGGGCCGAATGTAAACAAGATATGGAAAAACAAACCAGGTAATGCCTATTTTGGTAATGCTGATGGGGAAGATAATTTTCGTTTGATGAATATATTGTCCAGTAACATGAATGCTAAACAATGCAATTCAGCCATGACAAATCTCTTTAACTGGTCTCGTGCCTGTAACGGACATCAATGGGGTTCTGTTGATTTGAGTTCCACTCCTTTGCTTGAGACTATGGTTGCATTAGATACTATTATTCCGAATTTTCAAGAAACAAATAATTTGGATATTACAAATCTAATGGTGATTACCGACGGTGAAGGTAACGGTTCTTGGACATGGACCATACCTGAAAACGAAGATGATCCTGGTCATCGAGTTTACGGCCGTGATTGTCGTTTGGTTGATATGGATACAAAACGTGAATATACCACAAAAGATATAGAGGACTATGAAAACAAATTGGGTTGTGGCCATGGTCGTTTTGTTATGAGATATCATAATGTGAGCAATGAAATTCAGGTAATTAACTATCTCAAGGACAAATATAAAATCAATACGATTGGTATGTTTATCGATGGAAATTCCAGTAGATCATTGACCAAGAAAACAATTGAAAAGTATTTGGGATGGCGAGATCATAATCTTTCAAAGTGGACCAAACTTCGCAATGAGGTTAAGAAAACTGGCGTGGCGAAAGTAAACCTTATGGGTTATGATGATTATTATCTTGTGCCTGTTGGCAAATTAAGGGATGAAGGTGAAGAATTGCAAATTGATAACGATTGGTCTGCTGCCAAAATCAAAAATGCCTTTGCTAAAAATCTAACCCAGAGATTTGGCAACAAGGTTTTGGTTAATAAAATGATCGATATCATTGCTTAATCTTTCCCTTTAATATCAACCACTTACACGACCTCGACAAACCTTCGTAAGTGGTTGATACTTAGAGGTATTTTTTGGCCCAAACTGGTGGAAACCAGCAAATACCTGCTTAAAAAAACCTATTATAAATCAATCACTTACAATAGTATTTGACATTTACCAAAAAAGTCTGTATCCTAGTACCATAAATTGATAAAACATTTTAAGGATATCAAATGAAACTAGTTATTACCACACAAATTCACGAAAACTACGGTGCCCATAACTGGGACGGTGAGGGTGAATGTCCTCAATATTGGAAAGCCAAGGGTGGTGAAAACTATGTGGTTCAACACCTAACACCTGAGCAAGCTATCGAGGCTACTAAGCCTGGTGGTCTTGCCGAACGTCTTGGTAATGCTGTTACTATTCAAGACAATCCCGCTTTTGAGGAATATGTTCTTGGTTATCATTTGCTCGACAATGATGAGCCTGTTGGTGAAGAGTGGGAAACTCCTTGGATTATGGTTGAAACCGATATCGGTTTTTATGCCGAGCAGTTTAGACCCCGTGACTATACTTGGTCAGATAACCATCCTGATGTTATTGGGGTGCGGTCGTCTAAGATTGTCAAGGCCAATGAGGCCGACGATTACGAACCTGTCCTTTATGTTTATGAGGACGGTAAAACTAAAACTTATAATGAATTGATAGGAGAAGCCGCATGATTAGTTATAGTTGGTCAATGCCCAAAATTGAGACTAACACCGTAGCAAAACGAAAAGAATGCCCGTGGTCAAAAGTACCTTCTTTGGATACTAGACGTACCGGTGCAATACCCAAACCAAAATCTATTAAATCAACCGAGCACACAATTGCACCTGCTTACAATAAAGGTGCTTACCAAGTAATTAGTAAACAAAACATTAAAGATATAGGAAGATAAAATGTCAAAAGTGAAAATGAATGATAACCGAATCAAATGGGTTAAGTCTGTCCGAGAAATTCTCGGTGATGTTAAGACCATTGACCGTGCTGATATCAACAGTGTGGTCGAACAGACCGGCATGAACTTTCCATATTGGCAGGTTCAAAACAATCTTAAAGAATCACGAGGCAATTACTTTGTCCCATCCTTAGATGGTAAGATTGATGGCAAAACAATTGTAACCTCAGTGGCCAAATCTACAGGCCTCGACTCTTACACCCGTAAGAATCAAGCTGTTGAGATTCCTGCTATCGGCATGGCACCATCTGTTATGGGTGTTATGGAAGATCAAGACTCCTATATTCCTGAAAAGTTTTTGGGGTATGTTCCTTGGGGCAACTTCAACACCGTGAAGGATGTTGTTAAGTCTAACATCTTTTACCCGATGTTTATCACAGGTCTGTCCGGCAACGGTAAGACCCTTATGGTCAAAGAGGTTTGTGCTAAACTTAAACGTGAGTTTATTCGTGCCAACATTACCGTTGAAACGGATGAAGATGACCTGATTGGTGGGTTTCGGTTGCTGAATGGCGAGACCGTCTGGCACGATGGTCCGGTGGTCACTGCCATGAAACGTGGGGCTGTTCTTCTCCTCGACGAGATCGACCTTGCATCGAATAAGATCATGGCATTACAGCCTGTGCTCGAGGGTTCATCTATCTATCTGAAGAAGATCGGCAAATGGGTTCACCCCGCAGAAGGGTTTACGGTCATTGCGACTGCTAACACCAAGGGTCAGGGTTCTGACGATGGCCGTTTCATTGGCACCAACGTGCTGAACGAGGCATTCCTCGAAAGGTTCCCAGTTACCATCGAACAGTCTTATCCGACTGCTAAGATGGAAACCAAGATTCTTGACAATGAACTTGGCAAACACGGTATTGAAGATGCCGAGTTTTCGACCAACCTCGTAAAATGGGCTGACGTTATTCGTAAGACATTCTACGAAGGTGGGGTTGATGAAATTATCTCGACCCGTCGATTGGTTCACATTGTTGGTGCCTTCTCTATCTTTAAAGATAAAAGTAAAGCAATCGAACTAACGGTTAATCGTTTTGATATTGAAACCAAAGAATCTTTTCTTGATCTTTATTCTAAAATTGATGGTGGTGTTGATCCTGATACCTTGACTGGCAATCAAGATAACGAGGATAACGAGGCTGATGATGACATTATAGATCCTCCCTTTTAAATCAACCACTTGGCAGTCGTCTGCCGCAAAATATATCCCCCCGCTAGTCGGGGGTTTTTTTGGCCTTTAGGAAGTGATAAATATTCCCAGAGGAATATTATATGAGTTTTTTAGGTCAAGACGGCACTACCTTTGCTATAGGTGTAGTTGAGGATAGACACGATCCCGAAAAGTTGGGAAGAGTTCGTGTTCGCTGGTTAGGATTACATACCGACGATAAGTTTAACATACTAACCAAAGACCTGCCGTGGTCGCAAGTAGTACAATCTAACTCCGGAAATAGCATCGCGGGTGTTGGTAAAAATACAAATCTGATTGAGGGTACATGGGTAATTGGATTTGCCAAAGAATCAGATTCATCAGATTGGTTTATCATGGGTACACTACCAGGATTAAACACCACTACGGCATATCGTGGTGGTAAGATATCTGGCGATACTGTGCCAAATTCTACATTCGGTGCAGTACCTCATGCTCGTGCTTGGAACAAGGCAAGAGGTGATTTAAAAAAGATACAAGAAAAATACGACAGCAAAACTGCCAACTCTGAAAAAACTTATATAGATTATGAGAAAGGATTTTATGATCCCACCATTGATCTACGAAATGTTCCATACCCGCCATCTGCCGCAAGTTATGGCAACCCAGGCATTCCCCATGCCTTTACTCCACCAGTAGATGCACCTGGCGATATTACTCCAAATGATCCTGATAAGAAAATTACTCGGGTTCCAAACTACTCAGATGCTAAAGGTGGCGATCACCCATCAATACTAGACCTTGATGGTGACGAGGTAAATAAATGGACTTACGTTGATAGACCACCTATTCCGTTTATTAGAGCAACACATTCCGATATGTTGCATTATCTGTATAGAACTACTCGGCGACTTACAGCAGACAGAAGGTTCAGAGATTGGGATGACTTTGGCACATTTCGTTGGCCTGATGCTAATACTTACTACGAACCTGGCGAAGATAAAGAACCTGAAGGTGAGAAACTGCGTAGAGAATTTTTAGGTCAATACATAGATCGTGATAAGGGCCGTGAAGGTGTTATTTTCTCAACAGGTTTTCTTGAACCAGAATATTGGTCAGAGAACCGTGAGTATGCGGCTATGGGTGGAACATACGGTCCTGCATTTCCAGTAACCAGAGACACACCAACATCATTACCAGCAGAAGATGCTAAACTAATTGGTGTAGACCCGCCAGACAATCGTGCTGGTTGGGGACAGGCATCTGGTGAAGAAGTTGGTTACTGGTCAATAAACGGCGAGGACTATCGTGTACCTAATCCTAGAGTTCGTTGGATTCGTAAAGAGAACCTAACACCCACAGAACGTCAGACTGTTATGGAGTTATTTAAGTCTGGTCACTATGGCACCGGTGTCTATAATATTAGTGATCCGGATGATGGCCGACAAGACATTAGTTGGAACGATGTCAAAGAAACCGATTTGGTAGTTGTACCTACACCAGATACTAACCCACTTGCTATGGGTGGCATACCAATCATATTTACTGATGGTATGGAAGTCACAACGGCAAGTAGTTTGTGGGGTGATTCTACAACATATTTTTCCGACCCTAATCTATCTAAAGGCGAACCTGCCAAACCGTTATTGCAGAAAGGTGACATTGTACAGATTGCTGGTGTTCGGGGCCTACAAGAAGTTAATGGTCGCATTTTTCGTGTAATGGAATGTGCAGACAATGAAACAAACTTCACTATCAAACTCGGCACAATGGATAGTAAGGTTTGGTCTGGCCCAGGAATGATTAAATGGAAACACGTTAAAGACCAGTTGGGCGAATATGAGATTGATGCTGCTGACGTAATAAACGATCCACCATTCTCAGAATATCTCGGCGGTGGTGTAGTCATTCCACACTATCCACATTGGTCACTATGTTGGAAGGCCGATATGCGGGAACGCCAAATCAATATCGGTTCACCTGATCCAGAGACCGGATTAAACGCAATGCACTGGAATCAACCAACAGGCGACTTCAATGCACGATACCCTTACAACGATGTTTACGAATCTGAGTCAGGTCATATTATGGAGTATGATGATACACCTGGAGCAGAACGAATACATCAGATGCATCGTTCTGGTACTCACTACGAGATTGACCATAACGGTACACGAACAAACTATGTAAAGGGTGACAACTACGACATTCGATTACATGACGATTATGTTTATGTTAAAGGTAAAGTTGTACACACCTTTGACGATGAGGTAATGATACGATACAACGACCGTGCTGAAATATCTGCTAACTGGAAACTTCAGTTGTGGTCTGGTGGCGATTTAGATATACATTCAAAACGTAATATCAACTTTAAGGCAGATGGTGATATCAATATGCAGGCCGATGGTCACATCAATCTACACGGCACAGGTGTTACACCTGGACAAACGGATGAGTATCGTGCTGGTTCTAGAAATAAGAAAGAGCGATCCAAAATTCGTATGAAGGCAGGTCATGTTGAGATTGAGGCTATCGGTGATGAGACAAGACCTAAACAATATGGTATTGCTATGCAATCTAATCAGGCACCTATCAGTGTTAAGACATTATTAGAAGGCGATCATGGCAACATTCACATGGCTGCTGCTGAAAACGTAGACATTACCGCATGGAATAATTTTTATCGTTCTACTAGAATGGGACATATTGAAGATACCGCAAAAGGTTCTTATTATGCAACTTCTCAATCTGGTGATATGAATATTTCGGCAGCTGCTGGTGAGGTAAGAATAACAGGATTTCAGAATGTTGGTCTATATGCTTGTGGTGGTAATTTATTAGGAGATGCCGCGGGCAATATTATGTTCAAACACGGGTCGAATCCTCCTAGAGCAGATGTCGGTAAATATGCTTATGTTCCAGAAACAATGGAACTATTATCTATTGACTTGCCTAACCCAAGGCCGGCAGTAGGTACAAGTGTGACTCAACTAGCACTTAATAAAAATGATGTTGAGTTGGGTGTCGGTGGAGAGAACATTCGTAACCTTCACGATACTATTGAAAACTTGCAGGCAGGACTAAGTGCTTATGTCACTAAGAAACTACCTGCTACAAATACAACGAAAGTGTTTGAAACGGATCAAAGTGAAATGGTCAGAACAGGTGGGTTCACCTATAAACTGGAAGAACCTTGGAGTGGGTATAAAGATCACAATAAGACAATTATGCCTCTCGGACCAGAAGTTGATAGGCCTGATGATCCTGTAAAACCATGTTAAGGAGAAAAAAATGATAAAAGATTTGATTGAAAAAGTGAAAGATAGAGATTTAAGTTTGGGTGCATTGATGGTTATCATCGGTGTTCTAATTTGGATTATTCCAGTAAAACTGGTATTAACATTATTCCTCATTTATGGATTGGTACAAATATTTTGGAAACCAGAAGATAAGGTGAGAGATATTCATCATCACCATCATCATAGTGGTACAAATGGCAAAAAGAAGATTACTAAGAAGGTAAAGAGTAAAAAAGTTAGTTAAAAACATATAAATATTAGCAATGGCTGCCACACAATACAATAAAGGTTTTTCGGACGCACAATCTGTAAATAACAGTAAGCGTGATAACTTTATATATAAAGATTTAAATTTATTTTTTAGTCCTAATCCAGTAACAAAAGATGTATCTAAAGTTACTGATGTTCAGGCTATTAAGAGATCGGTTCGCAATCTGGTATTATTAAATCCAGGAGAGAAACCATTTCATCCCGAAATTGGTACAGGTATTCGTGCTGCGCTTTTTCAACCATTTTCTCCTATTATGATTTCTGCTTTAAGAACCAGAATAGAAGAATCTATAACGAGATATGAACCTAGAGTTATTTTGCAAAGTGTGGATTTTGGTGAAGAGGAACAAAATCTAGATAACAATACTTTAGCTTGTAGAATTAATTTTTTTATAACTAATGTACCAGATACATTGGAGAATGTAGATATACTCCTCAAGAGAATACGATAATGGCCGCTGGAATAAACACAAAAGGCAAGATGCAAATTACCGAATTAGATTTCGATAGCATCAAAGACAATCTAAAAACTTACCTAAAAGGTCAATCAGATTTCACTGATTATGATTTTGAAGGTTCGGGTATGAACATACTATTAGATACTCTTGCCTATAACACTCACTATAACGCATTTCTTGCCAATATGATGGCAAACGAAATGTTTCTAGATACGGCACAAAAAAGAAATTCAGTAACTTCTCACGCCAAGGCTTTGGGTTATACTACTATATCTACTAAGGCACCTGTCGCTTATCTAAAAGTGCAAGTCAATGATGCATCTACTGCTAATATTACAATGCCTGAAGGTTATCCTTTTACGACAACAATAAATGGTGTTTCATATCAATTTGTAAATACAGAATCCAGAACAATTCAACCTTCTAATGGCATTTATGTTTTTGGTTCAACATCTGGCATTCCTGTTTATGAAGGTACTTGGGCCACAACTCGTTTTACAACAAATTTATCCGATGTCGATCAAAAGTTTATTATACCCAATAACAACGTTGATATCTCTACTCTTTCAGTGCAAGTTCAAACAAGTGCAAGTGATGTTACAACCACAAATTATATTGAGGCAAACTCATTGGTTAATATCACCAGTGAGACCAACGCTTACTTTACACAAGAAACTGTAAATGATGAATGGGAGGTTTACTTTGGTGATGGTGTAATTGGCAATGCATTGGTTGATGGTAATATAGTTATTCTAAAATATGTTGTTACAAATGGAGAAGAAGCTAATGGTGCTGTATCATTTTCTGCTGCATCACTAATATCTGGATTCGGTGATATTACAACCACAACGATGACAGCAGCCAGTGGTGGTGCAGAGGCAGAAAATTTAGAATCTATCAAATACAATGCACCATTCAGTTATGCTGCTCAGAACAGAACAGTAACCGCAAAAGACTATGCGGCCATTGTTCCCACAATCTATCCCAATGTTGAGTCTATCTCGGTGTGGGGTGGCGAGTATGCTAACCCAGCAGTTTACGGTAAAGTTTATATTAGCATTAGACCTAAGGCGGGTAATACTTTAACAGAGTCAACCAAAGCCTCTATCATATCATCATTGGAAGATTATAATGTTGCATCGATAACTCCTGTTATTCTTGACCCAGAAACAACCAAAATTATTCCAACAGTAAACTTCAAGTTTAATAATACAGCCACTGCAAAAAGTAAAGAAGATTTGGCCGCATTGATTACAATTGCAATCTCTTCATTTTCAGATGATAGTTTAGAAAAACACGAAGCCATCTTTAGGTATTCAAAGTTTACTGCATTGATCGATGAAGTAGACCCATCTATTTTATCTAACATTACCAAAATTAATATGAGTAAAGTATTTTTACCCACAACGGGTAGTGAAACAAAGTACACAATTAGTTTTGAAAATGCATTCTATAATCCGCATAGCGGTCATGCTGCATCTACTGCCGGCACATCTGCTGGTGGTGTCATTTCATCAACAGGTTTCAAATACACAGGCGATACAAATGTCTATTACTATGAAGATGACGGTAGGGGTAATGTAAACTCATACTATATCTCTGGCACATCTAAAGTTTATAAGTCTGCATCAGTTGGTTCTGTAAACTACAATTCTGGCAATATTACTCTAGATAGTGAGAACATTGCATCAGTAGAAAATTACGATGGTGCAACTCAGACCCAAATTCGCATTACAGTACAACCAAGTTCTAATGATATTGTACCTGTGAGAAATCAGGTACTAGAAATAGACACATTAAACTTGTCGGTAACTGGTGAAGCAGATAGTATTGCTTCGGGTGCATCAGATGGTGGAACTCAATACAGTACATCCAGTTCTTATAACTAATGGCAACAATTTATAGTAAAGTTTCGACGCAGGTTGTAGAACAACAACCTAGTTTCGTCAAATCAGATCATCCAGACTTTCTAGCGTTTCTAAAAGCTTATTATGAGTTTATGGAGTCTGCTGAGCTTAAAATAAACAACTTAGGTTCCGTAGATTCTATTCTTTATGAACAGGGTTCTACTACATACATTGTTTTAGAAGATACGAATCGATATCGCACAGGCGAGTCAAATAATATTTTAGTTGAAGATTACGATACCGTCAATGGCGGTCGTGTCAGAAGTATCGGTGCGTTTACTAACGGTGAGACTATTACAGGTCAAACATCAAAGGCAACTGCTACTGTTAGAACCGAAGATGTCAATAATGGTTCTCGATTGTTTATTTCTTCACAGAATAAGTTTGAAATAAATGAACAGATTGTTGGCGAGACATCTGGAGCTACAGCATACATTGTAAGTTATACTGCTAACCCAGTTCAGAATGTTATGCAACTTCTAGACTATATGGATGTTGATGAAACTATAGGCGAGTTTTTTACACAGTTTAAAGAAGCGTTTATGAGAACTTTGCCCGACAGTTTAGCTGCAGGCCTTGATAAGAGAAAACTCTTAAAGAACGTTAAAGACCTTTATCGAGCAAAAGGTACAAGAAAAGGACATGAATTATTTTTTAGAATATTGCTTGATGAGGACGCTGAGATTTTTTATCCTACTAAGGATATGCTCAGAGTTTCTGATGGTAAATGGTCAGATGATACTATTCTAAGAGTTTATGCCGTTAATGACACCATTCATATGGAAAATGCGACTTCTAGTGCAGATATAAACTTATTGATGGAAGATGGTTCTCAGATTTTATTAGAAACTTCGGTTTCTAACACAGATATTCTTACAAGACTTGTTGGTCAAACAATCACACAAGATGCCGTAAATGACCTAAGCATTTTGAGCGGTGGTGCATATTTCAATAAGGGGTTTAGTATTATTGGAAAAGCTACTGCTGTAGTTGATAGTGTTTTTCAATATCAGTTGGGTGGTGAAACTGTTACAGAATTCGTATTGAATCCTGGTAGTATTAATGGAACATTCGTTGGCGGCCAAAAAATTAGTGGTATTGATAATACAGATGACAACCTAGTAATAACTGCAAAGGCCATGTCAATTTTGGGTTCTGCTGATACTGAGGTTAGTAATTATCAGACAAGTCAATATTTTACAACCGACGATTCTATTGTTGTTTCTTCTGATACGGGTAACGATGGTAGTGCGGCTATATTAGCAGTAACTGCTGGTAAAATTGAAGAAATAATTTTGGATACTGCCGGCACTGGTTATGAGATCGGCGACCAACTTGTAATTAATAATGCTAACACAAATGGAACAAGCCTTGCAGGTGAAGTATCTATCGTTAATGGTGGAATTGTTCCAGAAGATGGTACTTTGACTGGTGAGTTTAGAGTTACCCTAGAATCAGGTACTCCTGGCGGTCCAGGTGAGATGTTGCTAGAAGAATCTACATTTACCTATGATACTGCAACAGGCGTATTCAATATCGGTGAAACGATTACTGGTCAAACATCTGGTGCAACCGGTGTTGTTATCAATCTACAACTGGATAATAAAACAGTTATCTATAAAACGAGTAGCGGATCTTTCACATTAGGTGAAACAATTGAAGGTGCTACATCATCAAAGACAGTTCGCATACTTACCAACACAGTAGATAATCATGTTGCTAATGAAGATGATCTTGGTATGGAATCTACGGATAGATTTATTCTAGAAGGAGAAACTGTTAGGGGCGATACCTATGATGGTTCTGTTATCGTGCAGGAAAAAGATACAGGCAATGGAGACATTACTGACGTTAGAGTAACCTCCGTTGGTTATGGTTATACTTCACTGCCCACAATTACGATTACATCTGCTCAGGGATCAAATGGTTCTGTAAAGGCAAAGGGTACGGGTGTTGGTGATATCGCATCTATCAATATCATCAACCAAGGCGCTCATTATACGGACCAAGAATCTTTATTGTTTGATACCACATCTAACTTTTTGATGACCCAAATAAGTGGTTCATTTACACTAAACGAAACTGTTATTGGTTTGGCATCGGGTGCCACAGCACGATTTAAGTCACAAGACAATGCTACTGGTATCATAAAGATGGATCAGTTAAGCGCCACACCTTTCCAAAAAAACGAAGGTGTAAGGGGATTATCATCATCTCAAATAGCTTTAATCAATTCTTATACTGAAACAAATATTCCTGGCAAAATTAGTGCTGTTGTAGATCGTAGTGGCAAGTTTGTTAATGAGGATGGATTTATTTCAGATTCATCTAAAAAGATTCAGGATAGTTATTACTGGCAAGATTATTCTTATGTAGTTAAAACTGCATCATCAATCGCAACTTGGCGAGATGATCTTCTATCTACTGTACACCCGGCGGGTTGGGCTGTATTTGGTCAGGTTGACATTGCAACTAAACTAACACAACTTGCTAATATAACATCTGTTGCGGGTCTTGGTCCAGCACTTGGTATTATTTTCCAAGCATTGTTTGGTATGCGTTTGGGTACTACAGATCAAGCTCCACTTAATCCTTCGCCAATGTTAGAAGCAAATGAACCGGGTGATAAACAAAGACTTTATGATCCAGCAATACATATCTCTTCTGGTTCAGCATTTACTTTATATGAAACAATTACCGGCGGCACTTCTGGGGCAACTGCTAAAGTGGCCAAAGAAGAAACTAGCGACGAAGGTATTCGTATCATAACCTATGTGCCAATTTCTGGAATATTTCAAACGTCAGAAACTATTACCGGCAGTATTTCGGGTGTAACCGCAACTACTATTGAAATATTCGGTCTTAAAGGTAAAAGAGACAGAACATTAAATCATGTTATGGATATCGAATATCAATTTAATCTTTCTGGTTTGGGTATTGCTCAACCAACACTGGGAACAATTGAAGATATAAAATTTATGGATAGTATGGTTAAATCTAATACTTCCTCTTTAACATTTAGAAGCCATGATGTATATGTTGCTCGTGTGCCGCTTAGCACACTTAATGGTAACATTGGTTCCAGTAGTAGTACCATTGCAGTTACAGACGCTTCAGATTATCCTAATTCTGGCACAATACAGATAGATAACGAACTTATAGATTACACGGGTAAATCTACAAATGATCTTACAGGATGTACTCGCGGCCAACACGGCACATCAGCTAGTTCCCACACTTCGGGTGCTCGTTTAGATTCTGTAAGATGGGCTATTAACCAAAAACAAGTCTCGGGTAACCGTATTATGGACTTGACCAAAGACTATCAAGGTACAACTCTATCAATCGGCGACTTTACAAACTATCCTGATAGAAAAAACAATATAACTCCACCTACAGAGATTACTCTTTATAAGACCTAACGGAAAGTTATAAATAGTATAGAATAAATATTTTTAGGAAATAATGCTATGCCAGCAATCGTAACAAACAAATTTAGAATTAACAACGCTCTTCAATTTTATGAGTCTTTTGGAGAAGCAACACCCACGACATATTATCTTTTCGTAGGTCGACCACAACCATTTTCAACTAGTACGGGCGGTGGTACGGATAGTGTTCCGGCAAGTCCAATAGATAATGTTGTTGACGAAATGATGTATTATAGAGACATGATTGCGGCTAAAAAGATAACCGCAAGTGATGTGTCTTATGCGGTACCCAGACACGATTGGGTAACGGGCACGGTATACGATTATTATCGTGGCGATTATGGTGCAACAGTCAACTCTGCAACAGTAACAACGGTTGCTGGTGGTACTGATATGTTTGCAACCACAACAAAAATGTATGTTAGAAGTTCTGCTGGAAATGTATACAAATGTATGTCCAATAACAGTGGAACAGCATCTACAGTAGAACCTTCAGGAACATCTACGAGTGAGTTTACTACTGGTGATGGTTATGTTTGGAAATATATGTATTCACTAACTGCAACAGAAACTTCAAGTTTTCTCACAACAGATTTTATGGCAGTTCATACAGACTCTACTGTATCTGCTGCTGCAACCGATGGTTCAGTATTGCATTATCATATTGCTAATGGTGGTGCTGGTTACACTAACGGAACATACTCAACACAGACACTTCGAGGTGATGGTACATCAGCAACATTTACAGTAACCGTATCCGGTGGTGCAGTAACAGCAGTCGTTGCTGTTGGTGCGGGTACAGGTTACACATTTGCCGACTGTAAGATAGATTCTATCTCAGGTATCGGTACTCCATCAACTTCTGCTGTTGTTACACCGATTATTGGTCCTAAAGGTGGCCACGGTAAAGATGCAATTGAAGAACTTGGTGGTTTTTATGTAATGACAAACTCAACTCTAAGTGGCACAGCAGGTTCTGGTGACTTTGTAGTTGACCAAGACTTCAGACGTATTGGTGTTGTTCGTGATCCATTTGACTTTGGTACAACAACTATCTGTAGTGCTGACACTCGGGCTGCCTTAAAATCCGTAACGTTTTCTGGATCACCAGGTTCATTTGTAAATGATGAAGTTATTACAGGTGGTACATCGGGCGCCAAAGGTTTAGTTGTGGATTTTGATTCCACCACAAAGGTACTCAAATACATTCAGACACAATGGACAGGCGTAGATGCCAACGGCGATGAAACTGATTTTGCTGCATCAGAAACGATAACAGGCGCCGGCGGTGCAACAGGTACCGTATCAACAGTAAACAATCCTGAGATTGACTACTATAGTGGTGACACAATCTATGCTGAAAACAGAGTGCCTATTACTCGGGCAAGTGACCAGACGGAAAATATAAAGCTTATCATCGAGTTTTAGCAATATGGAAGATTGGGAACTAGAAATGAGAAACGAACTGGCTCGTAAGTTTAGAGAGACAGTTCCAGAAGGTAGAACAGACCCAGTATTGGATGATGACGGTAAAGATATGAGTCATCCTCTATATGGCAAGAAACATATGATGCGATCTCGGAAACTAATGTCCGAGAAAGCGATGGGTAATACCAGAAAGAAAGGAACTAAAGTGAAGGACACAAGTAATATGAAGAAACCTGGCGTTCACGATGACGAAGGTAACCCAAACTACAAAGGCGGAGTATCAATGGGAGATAACATTTTAGAATACCGAAAAACTTGGTATGAAAGAAATAAACATCACTATGCAAAGGGTGGTAAGTATTACGGACGGGCCGCATAATGCCAGCAAAAACTAACTTCAACGTTTCACCTTATTTTGACGATTTCCAGGAAGGGGACGATTTTTATCGTGTGTTGTTTCGTCCTGGATTTGCAGTTCAGGCAAGAGAACTAACCTCACTACAAACTATTCTACAAAATCAGATAGAACAGTTTGGTAACCATATGTTCAAGGAAGGCACTATTGTCATTCCTGGTAGTGTTGGTTACGATAGCAAATACTATGCACTAAAGTTGCAATCAACATTTGGTTCTGGTACAGTAGCAACTTATCTGTCTCAGTATGATGGTGCCATTATCACAGGTGCCACATCCGGTGTGACTGCAAAGGTTATTGGTTACAGTGTTGCAGATTCTACAACTGGCGATCCTGATACTTTGTTTGTAAAATATCAAACACCAAGTACCTCAGACAACTCAACGGCAACATTTACAGACGGTGAAAGTATTTCTGCCAATAAGGCAATCTCATCTTACAGTTCTGGTGTAGTGTCTGCCTCTGCGGCAGCAACAAGTGCGAACGCAACAGGTTCAGCAGTCAAAGTTCTTGCTGGTGTTTACTTTGTTCGTGGGTTCATGGTGCAGAACACAGAACAGACTGTTGTTCTAGACAAATATTCAAGCACACCATCTTATCGTGTTGGTTGGGAAATTACCGAGACATTGGTAACACCCGAAACTGATGGTTCTCTATTAGACAACGCACAGGGTTCATCTAACTATGCTGCCAAAGGCGCCCATAGACTCAAGATCACACTAACACTTGCTAAGAAAACTTTAACAGAAACAGATGACTCTAACTTTATTGAGCTTGTTCGTGTCAATAATGGTGTAATCGAACGGCGAGTAAAGTTTACAGAATATAGTGTTGTGCAAGATATGATTGCACGACGAACCGATGATGAGTCTGGTAACTACATTGTCAAGCATTTTGATATTGAGGCCAGAGAGAATCTAGATGACGGAATTAACCGTGGCGTCTATACAGCAGCACAGGGTGGTGTAGAAACAAAGAACACTTTGGTTATTTCGCCAGGTAAGGCGTATGTCGATGGTTACGAGACAGAATTACAGAATACATCATTTGTCAACATAGACAAAGCAAGAACAACAAAGAATATTCAGAACGATACTGTACCCGCAAGTCTTGGTAACTATGTCAAGGTAGATAATGTTTATGGACAACCTGACGTTAGTTTGGTTGGTTCTACTATTGACCCGTTCAAGTTGGTAAAACTATACGACCAACAAACGGCAAGTCGCGGTTCATCTGCTGGGTCTAATATTGGTTATGCCCGATCAAGGGCCTTTGAATACTACTCAGGTACTCAGGGTAATGTTGCAGCTATTCATCATCACTATCTGTTTGACATTACACTATTCCAAACACTTGTAGTCAGTAGCAATAACACATTGACTGCAAAAGCTGTTATCACAGGAACAACGTCCGGTGCTACAGGTGTTGTAGTTGCCAGTATTTCAAGTGCAACAACATTCCAGTTGATGCAGGTACAAGGCGACTTCATCACAGGTGAAGCATTTACCTCTAGTGTAACAACGAATACAGTTGCCGGTACGATTTCAAGTGTAACGACTAAGAACTTTGGTCGTGACGTAAAACAAGTCTTTATGGACACAACAACGGGTTTAGACTATACTGCTGATATCAATCTAACAGAAAGTAAAACTCTTGGTGGTACAATTGACGTTACCACTACAGCAGTCACTGGATTTGGTACAGAGTTTTTATCCGACCTAGTTGTTGGTGATATTGTTTCACTACCAACTGGTGCGGCTGGTGCTCAAGAAGAAAGACGAGTAACAAATATTGCAAGTAATCTTGCTCTCACATTGAGCTCTGCTGTTTCAAACAACTTAACAAAGGTTCCAATGAAACGGCTTCGTGGTGCCATTCAAGAGATTGAAGAAACTGTACTTGTTTACAAAATGCCCAAAGACAATATCAAGACACTTCTTGATAGTGGTGGTGCAACAGATACAAGTTATGTTTTCAGAAAACAGTTTACAACAACAGCAACTGGTTCTGGTGTAGCAACATTTACACTACCCGCTGGTCAGACTTGGGCCGCACCATCAGTTGCTCGTAACTACACACTAACGGTTACAGGTAGTGCTGGTGGTAGTGCTGCAATTGGTGATGTTGTTCCGATTACAGGTACTGCTACAGGTGGTGGTACTAATACACTTACGATTACTGACGGCACAGTAATGGGTAACAATACTCAGGTTGAACTTATGGGTTCAATCAACATCGCCACTTCTTCTCAGCGTTCTAAGACTGCTCAGAAGATGACACAGAAACAGATTCAGTCTCATGTTGGTGGTGGTACAAGACAGAACGTGTATGGTGAACGATTGGGCGATGCAACGATTTCGTTATCGTATGCTGACGTTAATAAACTACACGGTGTTTACGAATCAACAAGTAATGCCACAGATGCTGTTCCACCTTCACTAACAACTACAAGTGCAACAGGAACATTTACTACTGGTGAGATTATTACAGGTAGTTCTACTGGTGCAACAGGTCGTGTTATTTCAGATGCCGCAAGTACACTAAAGTATGTTGTACTTACTGGCACCTTCACGACACTAGATACAATCACTGGTGGTACTTCTGGGTTTACAGCAAGTGTATCAGCAACTGCTGCTGGTGATAGAAATGTAACAAGTAGTTTTGATCTAGACACTGGGCAACGAGACTCGTTCTATGATCTAGGCCGTATCGTCAGAAAACCAGGCGCTCCTGTACCAACAGGTCGTCTGTTGATTATCTATGACTACTTTACACACGGCACTGGCGATTACTTCTCAGTTGATTCTTACACAGGTCAGATTGACTATGATGAGATTCCATACTATACAGCATCAAGAGTCGACCTAGACTCAAGAGCACCCATCGGCGAGTATTCATTAGCAGACTCTTTAGACTTTCGTCCTAGAGTCAACGATCAGACAACACCATCAACTTCTCCATTTGCCTTTGAGAATAAAGACTTTGAGAGTACAGGTGCTGTTGCCGGTAACTTAGTTGCACCCGACGATAACATCACTGCCGACTTTGATTTCTATCTTGGTCGTAATGACTTGCTCTATCTTGATCAAGAGGGTAACTTCATTATCTCAAAAGGTACACCCGCAGAAGTACCAGTTTTTCCAGCAACAGATAATATCAATATGTTGATTGGTAGGTTGTTTATTCCCGCATATACATTTAAACCAGAAGATGTTGGCATTGAGTATCTAAACAATAAAGGGTACACGATGAAAGACATTAGCAAACTAGAAACTCGTATTGCTAAACTTGAATACTCAACAACACTTGGTCTACTAGAAAGAGAAACAGATTCGTTTATGATTCTAGACGGTGACGGTATGAACCGATTTAAGTCTGGATTCGTTGTTGATAACTTCTATGGCCACAATGTAGGTAACTCATCGCATAAAGATTATCATGTTTCTATGGATCCAGGTAAAGGCCATTTACGACCAGTTGGTGTACAATCTGGTGTTGACCTAATAGAAGAAGCAACATCCGATTCATCAAGAAGTGCTTTGGGTTATCAAAAGACAGGTGATCTCATTACTCTAAAATATTCAGAGTCAGATGAGATGGTTCAACCATATGCAAGTAGGGTAGAAAGTGTAAACCCATACTTTGTAACACAGTGGATTGGTAACTTAGTATTAGAACCAGAAACAGATGTTTGGATGGACGATGACCGTATTCCTTCTATCACAATCAACGTGGAAGGTAACTACGAACAGATGCTCCGTGAACAGACAGAGGCCGGTGCTCTTGGTACAGTCTGGAACTCTTGGAACGATACTTGGACAGGCAACCAACGAGGCGGTTCTAGTTCACGAATCGAAAGAAATCCAAATGGTTCTGGTCGTGAACGTAACCTTATCCGTCGAGTAGAATCAAGTTGGTCGTCTGTTGATGTTCGACAGAATAGAACAGGCTCAGAAACACGACTAGTAGAACGTATTGATAACATCAGTGCTGGTGATCGTGTAACTAATATTGAGATTGTGCCTTGGATGCGTTCAAGAGATATCAACTTCAATGTAACAGGTTTAAAACCAAACACAAGAGTTTATGCCTTCTTTGATGGTGTCGATGTAAACGCAGATGTTAAACCAATTGGTAATAGTTCATCTGATACAGTGATTTCTTCACCATTTGCTAAGGCAGATACTACACTTACAGTATCTTCAACTACTGGGTTCCCTGATACTGGTACGATTGGTGTCGGTGATACAACAGAAGTTGATCCATTCGGTGTTGGGTTTATCAAACAAGAACAGATGACCTACACCGGTAAGACATCGACGACATTTACAGGTATTACTCGTAACACGGGCAATCAGTATGACGAGGCACAGAACTGGTTGGCAACTACACCTGTAAACGACCAGACATACGGCAACCCATTGATAACAGATAGTGTTGGTACATTGAATGGGCGTTTCAAACTTCCGAATACTGATACAAAACGATTTCGTATCGGTCGTAGAACATTCCGTTTGACTGATAGTGCTACTAATAGTCAGACTGTTGGGTTTGTAGATACATCAGCAGAAAAAGAATACATGGCGATTGGTCATAAACAGACTAAACAAGAACTGATTATGGCAACTCGTAATGCTTCAATCACACAACGAGATGTGACTGAAACACGACAGATTACAAGAACAAGTGGTGGTACAAATGTTGGAGGTTGGTTTGACCCACTTGCCCAAAGTATCATGGTGGATAAAGAAGGTGGTATCTTTGTAACGAGTGTTGATATATTCTTCTCACACAAAGACGATACTCTACCTGTATGGGTTGAACTACGATCAATGAAAAATGGATACCCATCACAAGAGGTATTACCATTATCTAGAAAATATTTGAACCCAGCAGATGTAAGTGTAAATGCTACTGACGGAACAACGGCAACGAAGTTCGTATTTCCTGGTCCTGTTTATTTGAATAACAATACAGAATATTGTATCGTTGTTGCATCTGATAGTCCCGAATACAAGATTTGGATTTCTCGACTTGGTGAAATAGACATTGGTGGTTCACGAGCTATCTCTACACAACCAACACTTGGATCACTATTCAAGTCGCAGAACGCATCGACATGGACCGCTTCACAGTATGAAGATATGAAGTTTACACTACGACGAGCTGTGTTCGATACCTCAGTCAATGGTTCCTTTACAATGGTAAACGAAGCATTCACCGAATCAGAAACTGCTCTTGGTGGTGGTAACGGTTTGATTCCAAAACTATCAGAGAATCCTCTTGAAGCAGTTAGTGGTCAGAGTAAAGTTAAGGTTAAGTTTATCAATCATATGAACCATGCCACGAATAACAATGTGGAAATTAAAGGTGTCATTTCAGATATTGGTAATACAGCATTGAATGGTGCTCTAACTGATGCTGCCACGACGATTACTTGTGACGATGTTACAAACTTTCCAACGGCCGGTACAGTCAAGATTGATAAAGAACTTATTACCTACACCGGCAAATCTGGCACAACAGGTCTAACTGGTTGTACTAGAGGCACAGTTAATGGTGACGGCACAAACACAACTGCGGCCGCACATGATGATAACAGTATTGTGAAACTCTATATGTTTGCTGGTATTCCTTTGATTGAAATTAACAAAGTACATACTGATGTTGAGAATCCAGAACTAGATAGTTTCATTATTAACACAACTACAAGTGCAACGACAACGACAGGTGGTGGTGGTACAGAAGTTTATGTCACTAAGAATATCTCATATGATGTTCTACAACCTATCGTACAAACAATGGACTTGCCTTATACTGAGATAACATCTAAATTACAGGCTACAACGGGAACAACTGTTGGATCAACACAAACATCATTTACTAGAATGAGCACTACAAGTGCTATTGACATTCCATTAAACGAAGATTACTACTTTGATGCACCGTATCTCATTTGTTCACCAATCAACGAGACAAACGAGTTATCTAGTAATAAGTCATTGAGAATTGTGAACACATTATCTTCAACGAAGGATAACGTGTCACCAGTAATTGATACACAGAGAATGTTTGCAGTAGCAGTTAGTAGTCGATTGAATGATATTAACAGTTCTGCGGACGTGAACACTACATTCACGAAATATCATCCAATGACAGAATCAGAAGGTGATAACAACTCCGCAATTTACATTACGAAGAAAGTCATCTTGGCAAACTCTGCAACAGCACTGAAAGTATTGTTTGATGCTGTACAGATGGCAGGTGCAGATATTCGTGTACTTTATAAGATACAACGACTTGATGCCGCTGAACCATTTGAAGATTTGGGTTGGACTAACTTCACAGGGTCAAGCGGAACTGCTGATGGTCTCCCAGAGTCATCAGTACCAACATCAAAGAACCGTGATGACTTTAAAGAGTACACTTATCTTGCCGGTAAGAAAACAAACGGAACAGGTGATGCCCTAGATGAGTTCAATGCCTTCTCAATCAAGATTGTGATGCAGGGTAACAACAGTGCAACACCACCAATCATAAAGGACTTTAGAGCAATTTCATTAGCAACTTAATATGAAGATAATTGAAGGTAGAACGGACATTGTAAAAGACCCCGTAACGGGTGCAGTTATTAATGTTGATTCTGAAGCACATAGAGCAGCAGTTGAATCATCTAGACTGAGACAACGTGCCAAAGAACAGATAAATGCTAATACAAATGATATAAATAGTATAAAAGAAGAATTGTCTGATATCAAAGATATGATGCAGCAATTACTTAGGAGAACGTCAGACGATGGCCGATAGAAACGTAGCAACAACAGATACATTAGAAACTTTGAGAAGCAGTTATAATAGTACCTCAACTGATGTTGGTGATATTGGCGATCTCAATAATTCATTTACAGGCACTCCCACCGATTTGGTTGAGGCCGTCAATTCAAAAGCAACACAGGGTTTTAGTGTGGCGATGGCCGTAGCACTAGGATAATATAATAGGAAATAAAAATGGCTAACGATTTTAAATCAGCAACAGCAACAAGTTTGGCTATCGACTCTGGTACCTATACAACACTATATACTGTTCCCAGCGCAAAGACTTCTATCATTCTAGAAGTTGATATTGCTAATAAACATACCACAGACATTACTGTGAATGTTTTGATTAGTGATAGTTCTGGCAGTAATGATGCGTTTATCGTCAAAGAGGCACCAGTGCCTGTTGGTGGTGCATTGAAAGTTGTATCTGGTCAAAAGATAGTATTAGAAACTGGCGATGTCTTGAAGGCAGCTGCCAGTGTAGCAACTGCTGCTGATGCAGTGGTGTCAATTCTAGAGGACGTCTAAAATGTCTGGCGGATATATCGGAACAGCTCCTGCTGACCGCGATCCAGTAGTTGGTAACGGAGAGATAGGAACTTCTAAACTCTCAGATGATGCGGTTACTGCAGCAAAGATTGCAGCTGATGCTGTTGGAGCTTCAGAGATTGCAGCTGATGCTGTTGGAGCTTCAGAACTTGCTAATGATGCGGTAGATACTAATGCTATTGCTGACAATGCAGTAACTTTAGCTAAGATGGCGGGTATTACTAGAGCTAGTATTATTGTTGGTGATGCTAGTGGTGATCCTTCAGAATTAGCAAAAGGCACATCCGAACAAGTCCTTAGAGTTAATACTGCCGGTACAGATTTAGAATATGCAGATGCTGTTGGTGGTGCTGCATGGGCACTTAAATCAGGTAATTATACCGCAGTCGCTGGTGACGGTGTTTTGGTAGACACTTCTTCTACCACTATTACAATTACACTACCTATCAGTTCAGGTCCACCCGCTCTTGGCGACTTTGTAAGAATTTTAGATGCGACAGGTAATGCTGCAACGAATAATATTACAGTAGCACGAAATGGAAATAATATTCAAGGTGCAGCATCAGATTTAACCATTTCAACAAATAGGGCTGCTATCGGCCTTGTGTATGTTAATGCTACACAGGGTTGGGTACTGATTGAAAACTAATGGCTGATTTAAAAAATATTAAAAATAAGTATCTATCATCTTCTGATGGTGACGCTTTAGGTGTCAATACAAATAAAGATAGAATAGGTTTTCTCGCTAGAAAACTGGCCACCGCTCAAGGGTTGGTAGGTTTTGATACTGTAAATGCTTTTAGCGATAGCTATTCTAATGACAGTGGAATAAACACCGGTGCTTCTTCTTATTATAGAGGAACTAATATGGTACAGAATCCTCGTACTGGTAGTAATTATTTTGGTAATGGTGAACTTGGAACTTGTCAATTTTCAACAGGTAGTATTACACAATCTGGTCACACTAGAGATGTTGATGAGGTCCTAGGCGAAGGCGATTCGGTTTTTGGAATGTCATATGCTCTATATAATACTCGGGATCAAAATGCTGGTGGCGCCCAAGATAATAGTCCGTTACCCACATCTAGCATTTATGGAGCTAAAGTTTTAAATGATACTAGTAGTGGCACAAGTGGCGATATGGTGGTTATGAATTTTAAAGATTTGACTATTGATGCTAGTACCACTCTCACTACGGCGCATCCTTGTCGTGGACTTTTAGTTTATGTAGATGGAAATTTGACTGTGAATGGCCACCTTAGTATGACAGGTCGTGGTGGCAATGCTAACCCGACTTCTGCTGGTGGTTCAGATAATGCTGCTGTAAGTGCTACTGGATTGCGTATACCTATGTTCACTTCTGGTGGTAGTGATACACTAGCTGCTGCTGATTTTGCCGGCACAGGAAATGCAGCAGTAGCTGCAGTAGCCAATCACCCAGCCATTTCATCTAATGGAACTATCTTTACAGTTAGTCAACTAGGTGGTGCTGGTGGTGCGGCCTTACAAGGAGTTCCATCTGGTAACGGTAATGCCGGGACTGCTGGTGCAACAGGTGCTGCAACAATATCCACTGGTGGCGGGGGTAGTGGTTCTGTTCAACAGGGTTGGCCAACAACTGGTACATCTGGAGCAGGTGGTCAAGGTGGTGCATTTTCAGCCGGTGCTGGTGGAGGTCATACTCAATGCCGACCTGCACCTTGTAGTGCTCCTGCTGGTGGCAACTATGGTGGTAGCGGTGGAAATACCGGGGCTCAAGGCGGAAGTATGCGCGGTTATGGTGGCAGTGGAAACTTAGAAGGCCAAGGATGGTTCGCGGCCTCAGCGGATAAACGTCCGGCGGATGATGGTGGCCGTGGTGTTGGTGGTTTGATGTGGATTATAGTAAATGGTAATGTTACTATAGGGTCTGGTGGTACTATTCAAAGTACTGGATGTATGTCTGTAGGTAATACTTACGGTGGTGGTTCTGGCGGCGGTGCTATATTTCTGTTACATTCTGGTACGTTTACTAATAATGGAAGTTTTGATGCTGGGGCAGGATCAACAGGAAGTCCAGGAGGTAGTGGTGGTGTAGGTGGAAAACATAATGCTCAAGTTTCAGCACCTGTAAACACCAATGCATTTACTCTCGTCAGTGCAGCCCAGACAGCCAAAGCTCAACCTGATAATATCAGAATCGCAATCAACTTTGAAAAGGTAAGTGGCACTGTATCATTGAATACAGATATTGTTGCTTCTGTCAGTCGAGATGGTGGAAGTACATTTACAACTGCCACATTGCTAGATAAGGGTGATTATGATACTGGTAAACAAGTATTGGTAGACAGTGTAGATGTTTCGGGCCAGCCAGCTGGTACTTCCATAGTGTATAAAATTGTTAGTGCTAATAGTAAACAATTTAAAATTCATGGTACTACTGTTTCTTGGAGTTAAATAGATGGCAACTCTGACTTCTATTGGATATGGTATAGGAAAATATCTTACAGACGCAGATCAAGATGCTGTTGGTGCTGACCTTAGTACCATCAACAATGGTTTATTACAATTTAAAATAGCCGATTCTAAAAACTATGCTTTCTATACTATTGTAAATGGTTCTGTGGATGCTTATACAGATGAAACTGGAATAGATACTTCCACTTCAACTAATGAAACATATGATGCTACCAATGATTTGTATTCTCCCACGGGCGGTAATACAAATATGACTTTGGTATCTAATGCCTTTACGGCGGCCGCCCAATCTGATTTTTCTAGATTTGTATTCTTTGAAGAAGATGTGGATGCCTGTACATTAAATACCGACATCAAAGCTTATGTATCACGGGATAATGGAACTACATTTACACAAGTTACATTAGCTGATAAGGGTAACTATGCTAGTGGTAAAAGAGTCTTATCTGGTTCAGTTGATATATCCGGTCAACCAGCGGGTACTGCTATGAAGTATAAAATTGAAACTTTAAATAATA